>Ga0056128_1012103_pt1 | contig 10574 bp, 5 predicted proteins | sample WorMetLIZISLAND2_FD_71113 | JGI IMG/M metagenome (GOLD analysis project Ga0056128, IMG submission 71113) | Marine gutless worms symbiont microbial communities from Max Planck institute for Marine Microbiology, Germany - Olavius geniculatus... ... | reverse complement strand
GTCTTCACCGGCTCTACGGACTTCAACTCGCCATCGTGACGCCAACCAGGGTACACCGTCGCGTCAGCCTTCTTCAGCATCGCAGGCTTCGTCACGTCGCCGCCGCTCCGTACGAGGGTCGCAAGGTTCGCCGACGACTGTTCGTAGCCAACGTTGTCGTCCCCACTCTGTCGACCGTTCATCTCCAAGCTGCCAGGACGACAATGACCGACGCTCCTCGAGCAGATCTCCACCAACACCAGACTCTTTGCGTCGCCGCCGCGATGCCGGCCGCGGTACTACCCACCGCCGATCGTCATTAACTTCACGCGACCGTCGCCACCGTGAGGACCCCGCGACTCGTTCGTCGCCACACCGTCGTGCCAGCGACAATGATCCACGCCAGCCACACGGATCGCCACCGCAGTCGTCGCGCCACCGTGAGGACTTGCAACTCGTTCGTCGCCACATCGTCGTGCCTACGACAGTCGGCACCCACGCGAATCGTCGTCGCCGTACCAGGCATCTTTGAGTTGCCGCCGCGGCGCCCGCCGCGACTCCACGTGGCGCCAGCCGTCATCGACTGCACGCGGCCGACATCACCGTGGTAACGGCGATCATCAGGCCCGACCCCAGTCGCCGCCAGCGCCACGACGTTCCCGTTGTCGCCACGATGCTGGTACCCACTCTTCTACGCGTAAGTCGCCAACGCCACAGGCTCCCCGCCGTCGCTGCAACGCCGGCGCCCGTTCGTCGCCTCCTGGACGCGACGCACTGCTGGCCACTCATGGAGTTCCTCATCACCGCGTTGCCCTTCGCTGCGGCCGCCGCCCGTAGACGTTGCTCGCCGGGAGGCGAGCCCGGTGAGCCGCCAATGATGTGGCGGACCGGGCCCGCCACGCGACTGACGTGAACACCTTTTTTACTTACTTACTTATTTTCTTTAGTTAAGGTTGTTGACATTAGAGAAACGACTTCCGGTTAAGATGGCTACCCGTGCGGCAGCACGGCGCGTTTGCTGCGTTAGTTTGCTGTAGTGCTCGTTTTGGTAAGTTGCTATTTGTTTGAATTCGAACTGAATTCACGCCGGACCTTGTGCCACACGCGCGGGCTGCGAAACTCGAGCTTTTAATCACTGACTGTACGTGTTTGTATTGAGTTGTGTGAGAAATGACCTATCGTGTTTGGACTGTCGATTGTCTGTATACCTCGGGAAAAAGGGGGAGGTCGGGTGAGGGATACCGACTTGTGGACACCTGCTACTTAACTTTTGTGAGGCTTGGCGCCTTACTCTAGGGCCTGGGGGCGGACATACCTTCCGATATCACTGCGTACCTCCGGTACCTCCGTACCTCCGGTATCACCTCGGTACCTCCGGTACCTCCGGTACCTCCGAACCTCCAGTATCACCTTCGTACCTCCGGTACCTCCGGTACCTCCATACCTCCAGTATCACCTCGGTACCTTTGGTACCTCCGGTACCTCCGGACCTCCAGTATCATCTCCGTACCTCCGTGGCCTTCTATGCAGGACTCGATCAGCGGCGACCTGACCCCACCCACGGGTGGGGGACCCATGGCCATGGGAGGCCGCGGCAGTGGCGGCACGTCGGCCAGCCCCGTCAACATCGACAACGATCCTCCACGTCATCTTACCGCGTCGATTCTTCATTCTTCATCGGAAAACGACAACCTAGCGTCAACGTCAACGAAGACCGACAACGTTCTCTTCTTCACAACAATTCATCATTACCGCCGGAACAACAGATCTACAGAAACGTCTTCGCTACGACGATTTATCGGACTAATAAGAAGATAGGCTTAAGAAGACTGAAGAAAGTTACCGCGGACGGCCGATATAAGCACGGTTTAAAGGCACCGCCGGTCAGAAAGTCCGCGATAGTCTATAAAATCTCCCTAGTTAATAAAAGACTTACCGCCTCTGCATTTTTGAAGACCGGTAAAAACATAAAATATAAAGACCCCCGTATTAAATTCTCTACCAGAGTCTATATATATATATTTACCGCCAACCGACGAGAAGAGTGAGTGTTTGCCGTTTCTGTCTGCATTGAGAGAGTGTACCGTCGGCAACCGCTTTTCAACATAGTTGATAGCAACAACTTACCGAATCGTTTCTCTGTGATCTAACCTTAGTTCAATGGCAATCTTCAGGACGATAGGACCCCGACACCGCCGACGGGAAATTGGCTTTCCACTGGGCCGGGTTTGTCTTCTGTATACCGTCCAGATCCCATCCGGTCAACGAGATGATAACCGCCGCGGTGGAAAGGAGACCGAGGGGAATGGTCGGAATCGAACCGCGGTAGAAGGTTACATTGGCGCCCAGCCGTCGGGCCTCGAAGCGACTCTACAACCAAAACGAAGATCGACAGACCGGTGATCAAACGACAACCGACTGGAGCAGCACTGCTACCGTCTACGTACAACCAGCCAACATCACCGTCGTTATTTTCGCCGACCTGGCCGATTGACTCCGCTTACGGAACCGAATTTGTTACCGCTTCGTATTGTCCTGAAACTCCGCCGACTTCTGTTACCGCTGAGAAAACACCGGTAAGCTTCGCCGACGACGACGTAGTAATACCGCCGAGTGGAACTGTAGACCCCGCCAAGATAGATGATGAAGATAGAGATACCGTCGTTGAGACCTGTTCAGAGTCGTCTGGTGAGTTCGGCACCGCACCACCCGTCCGGCAAACAGCAACCAGCACTCGACTACACAGAAGAATGCTACCGCGACGCCGCGACAAGGAAAAAGACGAAAGTCTCGACCGCAACAAATGGAAGATGTTCTACATATGAGAGTCCGACGACGACAATCTGAGTTACCGTCGTACCGGTAGATCTCCGTCAAACACTGTCCGTAAACGACATACAAAAGGACTACATGAGGAAAAATATTTTACCGACACTCCCCGCCCCGGTAAATATTCAACTCATAACCGCCAGTTAAGTCCTTAATACAGAACCGGTAAAACCGTTTCCCATTCACCAAAACCTCACAAACAAATAGTTACCGCCCGTTCTTCTGATAGGGAACCGCGAACTTCCCGGCAGTTACGGACACCGATAACGATGGACAAAAAGGCCGAAAAGAGCGATTTATCGCCACGTTCTCACAAAAGAAGCGTAAGCCCACGTGTTGAAAAATCTCCGGCCAGATGACCCCGGACAGATAACCCCGATGAAACGGTAAAGGTAGACAGACATGGTAAAAATTACTGCCAGTCCCCATTTACCGGCCGTTCGGAGAGTTTGTCACCGGATCGCCGTTAGAAAACTGTACATCGCCGACGGAAGGATAACGCCGATAGTGATAAGTTTGAGAGCAGTTCGTTCTCGGAAACCGACATTGAGGAGGAAAGTCCGGTAAAGGTCCGCCCTTCCAAACGCATTTTGAAACCGCCGAAATTCGATGGAGTCCGGTCGTTCGAGAGTTTTTGGGCCCAATTTTGTAATTGTGTTGAACATAATGGATGGAACCGGCAGCAGCAGTTAGCGTATCTTCGTAGCTCTTTGGAGGGAGAGGCTGCTAGTGTATTGTGGGATTACGGAGATGAGATGACCGGCTCGCTTTCTCAGCTTACCGCCACGTTAAAGAAGAGGTTTGTAGGAGAAGCTTTCGCGGATAAATACCGAATTGAGATACGTAACCGGAGACGCCGACCGAAGGAAACTTTGCAAGCATTGCATGCCGATATCCGCCGGATGGCCGCACTTGCTTTTCCGACCGTTGAACACCAGATACGAGAGGTTATGGCTACTGACTACTTTTTAGATGCGCTTGGAGACCCGGACCTTGGTTTGAAAATACGGGAAAAAATCCGGAGAATTTAGATGCCGCTTTCAGGATAGTATTGCAGTTAGAAGTATGGACACAAGATAGTTACCGATTACAGCAAGCAGAGACGTCGCGACCGTCAGAAAATAAGAGAAATAGAGAGATAACTAAGCCCAGTCAACCGTCAGTTTTGGAGAGGAAAAATGAAGCATTACAGAAAAAGATGGCGGTAACGAAGAAGACGATTGAAGATATTAGGAAGACGGAAGCAGAAATGAAGAGAGAGCTGGAGGAAACCCGTAAGAAAATGGCAGAGATGGAGGGAAGGACGGCGAGACCGCCGCCGGTAATGTATGCGGGCGATGCCGCGGGTAATGTGCAGGAACCGCCCCGGTGTTTTCGCTGTGGAGAGATAGGACACTACATAAGAAACTGTCCGAAACGTCTCCCCGGTGGAATTACCTCCCGTGCGTGTGATCCTAACATCCACGCCGGATCAGTGTCCTCCGGCACATATACCCCCGACAATCGCCCCGGACAAACATCAAACATCTGGCCCGTCTCCGAAAAGAGAAATTGGACATGTATTAGTGTAACATGTAACCGACGTACTATTACCGCTTTCCTGGATACCGGAAGCGACATTACGATCGCCGGACTTAGCTTAGCTAGAAAGCACAAATGGAAAATATACCCTTATCACATCACTGCAGTACAAACTGCTACCAGACCAGATATGATGATAGACGGAATTTCTAAAGTGCCGTTTAAAATAGGGACACTGACCCTTTATACTACGATACTGATTTCTGCCGATATGACCGGTTTAATTCTTGGCATTGACTGGATGCAAAATCAGGAATGTCTTTTTGACTGTGCCGGACATAAAGTGCAAATCCGCGGAGAGTGGATACCGCTTCAACGTGAACCGGTCGCTACTAATGTACGTCGGATATATGTGAACGAGGATGTTGAGTTACCGCCCATGCAGCAAACGCCGGTAAATGCCCGTGTGTCGTCCGGTAAACCTATCAACTACGTTTGGAACGGAAAATTAGGAAGTGAATGGATAAAGGAGTTAAAGCAGTACCCGTATGATGGAGTATTGGAAAGTGACCGGATAAAGAGTAAGCCGTATGTGTATAGTGCTAGATGTGTGATTCCCGCCCGGACTATAGATTTAAAGGTACCGTTCCTTAATACTAAAGGAGAGAGTCAGATGATACCGCGAGGAACGGAGCTCGGAGAAGTGCATATCGTGGAGGAGGTTAGAGAACTGAACAAAGTGGAAGATGGACCGGTAAGTGACTTGACACCCTCGGAGACAGAAGCGTTGAAAAAGATAATGGAAAGGCTATCGCCAGACCTGACAAAAGACCAGCGACAGAAAGCGTGGAGCTTACTGGTAAAATACTGCGGAATTATTTCTGTGGGAGACCAAGATATCGGCCGGACCGACTTAGTGGAGTACCATATAGATACCAGTGATAACCGCCCTATCCGCCAACCGATCCACCGCCACCCTTTCCAGCATCTTGAGTGGATAGATAAGGAAGTCGAGGAAATGCGGAAACACGGGATTGTGGAACCCGCCGCCAGCTTATGGGCTTCGAACGTAGTATTAGTGAAGAAGAAAGACGGGACTTTGCGGTTTTGTATGGATTACCGCCGGTTAAATTCGGTAACCCGATAGGATAGTTACCCCTTACCGCTAATTGACAACTGTCTTAATGCCCTGTCCGGATCTCATGGTACAGCACACTTGACTTGCGCTATGGATATTACAACATACCAATCGCTGAGGAAGACCGCGAAAAGTCAGTTTTCGTCACGCGGAGCGGCTGTTACCGGTTTACCGTCATGCTGTTTGGACTGACTTGTGCTCCGAGCGTATTTCAACGATTAATGGACTGTGTTTTGTGTGGACTTTTGTACCTTACCTGCTTAGTGCATTTGGATGACGTGATCGTGTTTGGACGGAGTTTTGAGGAGCAGCTTTACCGCCTGGATGAAGTTTTCGCCAGACTCCAGTCCGCCAAGCTTAAATTGAAACCGTCAAAGTGTTCACTCTTTCAATGGAGCGTCGAATTTCTCGGACACGTAGTCTCCGGAAACGGCATAGTGATGCAAGACGAAAAGATCTCCGCTATCCGTGATTGGCCACCTTGCCGAAACGTCACGGAGGTACGATCTTTTATGGGACTTACCGGATATTACCGCCGCTTCGTAAAAGACTTTTCTGTCATCGCCGCACCACTATACGACCTTATGAAGAAAGGAGTCACTTGCTGCTGGACACCGCAATGTCAGCAAGCCTTTGACGAGTTGAAATACCGCTTGATGACCGAACCGATTTTATCCTTACCGGAGAACGACGGGACTTACATCCTTGACACCGATGCTTGTGACACCGGCCTGGGTGCCGTTCTATCACAAATGCAGTCCGGAGAAAAAAAGGTTATCGCCTATGCTTCTAGAACGATGTCAGCCGCTGAGAGAAAGTACGAGACGACGCGGAAAGAGCTTTTAGCAGTGGTCTACGGACTTAAATAGTTTCGGCAATATTTACTTGGCCGTCATATTGTCATCCGTACCGACCACGCTGCCCTTTCTTGGCTCCGCCGCACACCGGAACCAATGCCGCAACTTGCTAGGTGGCTTACCCTTATCGAACAGTTCGACTACGAGGTAGCACACCGCCCCGGAAAACGGCACGGTAACGCGGATGGGTTGAGCCGAAAACCGGACAGACGACGGTTGACAGATATAGAGGAAGATGAGGATGAGTTTGACCGTAAAGTAGACGAGTTACCGCCACGAGAAATGAGAGTAATACAGGACGCCGAGGACGGTGTTACCGTCTCGGTGGGGGAGTCCTTGTGCCGACAGCAAAAAGATGACCCGGAGTTAGGAGATGTGATAGCTATACGTATAGCAGATGGAAGACCGCCGAGTAGGGAGAAATTGCAGACACATACCGAGTTAACGAAGAAGATGGTAAGTAGATGGGAAGATTTGGAGATATATGACGGACTGATTTACCGCCGGAAGAAGAGTCCACACGCCGGAGAACCGGATTTAATGCAGTTACTGTTACCGCGCTCGCAAGTAGAAAAAGCTCTACAACAATGCCATGCCGGGACGGTAGCCGGACATTTCGGTATTCAGAAGACGATGGACCAGGTCCGCCGGAGATTCTATTGGTCGACGTGGAAAGAAGATACGAGACGATTTTGTCAGCGATGCCCAGAGTGTATCGGTAACCAACGCGGAAAACTGGCTAAGCAGGGACCCTTGCAGCCGGTACTTCCCGGTGCTCCATACGAAAGATGGTACATTGATCTGACCGGCCCACATCCTAAGTCAGACCGCGGAAACATCTGGATACTAACATGTCTTGATGGATGGTGTAAGTGGGTCGAGGCATTTCCGTCGAGAAATAAAGAAGCGGAAACCGTAGCTAAGGTTTTAGTTGAGCAGGTTTTCACCCGCTTCCGTGCTCCGCTTTCTATCTTAAGTGACCAGGGAAAAGAAGTGGATGGACGAATAATGACTGAGGTTTGTTGTTTGTTTGGGATAGAGAAGCTCCGGACCACGCGGTATAAACCTTCCACCAATCAGGTAGAACGATTTCACCGCACTATGAATAGTGTTCTGGCTAAGGCCGTCGATGAAAACCAGCGTGACTGGGACGTTCGTTTACCGTATGTCATGGCTGCTTCCCGCGCAACCCGCCACGATACAACCGGCTATTCGCCAAATTTCTTAGTGCTAGGACGTGAGACCAGAGCGCTGCCCGATCTTGTGTATGGACTACCAGAGGACGAGAGTGATGAAAACTACGACCGTTTTGAGGAACAGATGCGAGAGAGATTAGTTACCGCCTATACCCAAGTTCGTCAGCATATGCAGCGCAGTGCTGAAAAAGAACAAACCGTATTACGACATAGGTCTCCGACCTAAGAAGTTTCAAGTAGGACAATGGGTCCTATACTTTAATCCGCGCAAGCTGAGAGGGAAGCAGATGAAATGGTGCAGGCAATATGAGGGACCTTACCTCGTTATTGAGACACCATCTTCTGTTACCGCCGAAATTCAACGTACCGCGAAAATGACCGCGAAAACGGTGCATATAGATAAACTGAAAGCATATCTCGGCACGTCGCCTCGTTCTTGGCTTCCGGCCACAACAGGTGACGGTAATACGACTGTAGACCCAGCGCTAGCTACAAGTCCTATACCGCCGGATATGTTAATAGGCCCGATAATGCCACCGTCTACCGGACAACAAACGGTACCGCGACTGGTAAATAATCAGCAAAACGGTGCCGGTAAACAACGAGATTTAAGTGAAGGCCTACCTAGCTCCGCGTTATCGACATCTTTGGAGAGAGTTGAGGAGAGTGAGCGTTGTATACCAAATGCCAGCAGTATCCAATGGGAAACTGTCCGCATACCAGTAGAGATTGTGGAAAGTAAGGGTAGTAAACCGGACAATAGCAGTGTTCAATGGAATGCTGACCTTGTTCCGGTAAGTAGTGAGAGTGGTGAACCAGGTAACAGCAGTATACAATGGAGTGATGACCTTACGCCGGTAAGTAGAGAGACGGAAGAAACGGGTGACAGCAGTGTTCAATGTAATGCTGACCTCACCCCGGTAAAGGAAGGAGTGATAGCAGACGTGCCGGCGTTTGATCATGTGACAGCGTCCGCCACGGTCGTGCGAGATAAAGGTGAGAGTGAGGAAACGGCCGGGAGGCCTCTGCCTGTCCCTACGGAAGTGCATGCAACTCCCGCCGGAAAGTCGGGGAGAGAGAAGCGAGATGTGGCCGGAAAATCTTGGAGTCGAAGCAGGGCCCATACAAGTGCCGCAAGGCAGCGCGGTAATAAAGGCCGTAAGTCGTCCGGGACGATTACCGCCGATATTCACCCCGTGTATGATAGTAACAAACCGGTCCATGTTATGTCATACAGCCAATTGCCGCCAGGAGATGACGTCCCTTCCGGATCAGTAATAGATCAACCGGCTAACATTGATTTTAGTTTAGAACCAAGCCCGGAAAGGCCGAGCTTTGAGCTTAATCCCGTAGCCGATGAGTTTGTTCCGGCTAGCACGGACAGTGACAGACAGAGAGAGGAAGTTTACAGTGCCGACTGGAGAGCGAGAGAGAGCCGTCCGCAACGGAATAGAAAGTTGCCAAAGAAATTTGCCAACTTTCATATGGAGAAGTAGATTTCTTTGATCCCGTCGCCAGGGACGGAATGACTCCAGTCATAATTGCCGCCTGGAACACAGGTGAAAGCCCTGTTGAAAATAACCAATGTCGGAAGCGTCGTTTCCATTTCATCTTGTTACCGCCATTACCGGCAGGAATGCCGTGAGTCCTCAGTCATTTTCTGATAGACATTGATTTACCCCGATTTTGTCTTTACCACCATACCGGCAGAAATGCCGTGGGTCCGCAGTTGTTTTCTGTTGACCGTTGAAATACCTATTTGTTTTACCGCCAGAGTGAGTAGAAGTAGTTTTATGTCAAGTAGTAGAGTGATGAGTAACAGTAAGCCCCACATTGGTAAGTGGAGATGACTTGTAGGGTCCCGTTAATAATAACGACGAGTTGTCACGGTTCCGCATCGGAGAGCTGCATACCGGACAATAGAAGAAGAAAGTTTTTGTTTCAATGAAGAGTAAGTAATTAAGTCGGCCCCACGTTGAAGAGAGAAGTGTTGCCGTGAGAAAGGTAGGTGAGTTAATTAGCCCCACGAGGAGAAGAATGTTACCGCCGGAATGTCGAAGTGAGTTACTGCATGATGAGAAAATTGTTGCCGCAGACTGTGAAGGAAGAGAAGTTTTTCGTTGATGTTAAAGAGAACTATTACCGCTAATACCGCAGCATTGTATTTATCGCTTTATGTATTAGAGGGCTTTACGGACATAACTCTGAAGGACTATGAGTTACCAAAATTTTGCGAAGTGTGAAGTGTGAAAGTTGTTTAAGTTTTCCGTGGTACTGTCGTCAACGTTACCGGTCAAAACGTCTACAGTTCATCAACGCACCGCCAAGTTCGTCAACCGATGCTGGTCGATCAAGCGTGTGAGCTGTCGCCGCCAGACCGCCGGAAGGAGTCAAGTTCAATCAAGCATGTGAGCTGAAGCGACAAAAGACCGGATCAATGCGTTGCGTTGTAGTGTAAACGTCAGTCGGGATTCTGAAGTACCAACCGAGATATTGTTTCTGTTAGTTAAGCTAGAACGTGTCTTAGGCTTGCGGTTGTAATAAAGTTGGGCGTATGTCTATACGAAAAGAGAGGGGTGGGTGCATTCAATGCCATCTAATGCTAGGTTATCATGCTACCGCGCGCACGCGAGCGGCGGTCGATTTCGGCAAAATTCGTCCGGTTACCGCTCCGATGCGGAGACGGCTTTTCAGCTGGTATTTTGGCAGAGAAACTGCCCCATAGCAAGGGACGCTATGGATATAGGTGGGAGAGAATGTAGCCAAATTTTTCCAAATTCAAAGTCATCCAATGCCGTACCGCCTCGGTTATTCATTTTTTTGCGTTTACCATCTCCTGCCGACGCTACCGTTGTGGAGACTGCTTTCGAAGACTATTTCTAATGCGAAGTGCAACTTTTCGATACACCCATCTACCCGGTTGCCAAGCAGCATCAGCAAGCGATGCCAAAGATGGAGCTGCCATCTTGATTTCGCACTTTCGAAGGCACTTCAAAATACCCTCTCAAAGTACCATTTGTACATTTTTCGGAAGAAAACCGCACGTTGTCTAAG
>Ga0056128_1012101_pt1 | contig 10575 bp, 8 predicted proteins | sample WorMetLIZISLAND2_FD_71113 | JGI IMG/M metagenome (GOLD analysis project Ga0056128, IMG submission 71113) | Marine gutless worms symbiont microbial communities from Max Planck institute for Marine Microbiology, Germany - Olavius geniculatus... ... | reverse complement strand
TGAAACTGTTGTGACAGCCCCAACAATAGACATTTTTAAATCTTTGCTTATGAAGCTTGAACTGCCTATAGTTTGATTGTGTTAGGTATTAGCTTTATTTGTATTTGTTCTATGTATTGCTTATTTTTCTTATTTTTTTTTCAGGGCACATATTAGAGGCTTGCCCTTTGTGTCCTTTATCAGACCACATGCACTGCGTTATTTATTTTATGTTTGTAACTTTGTCTGGTATGAATTAAATGATTGATTAAAATCTGATCCGAAAACCGTGAGTTTTTCAAAGCCGAATCCCCAACCAAAAACGACGTTTTTTGCCAAACCCAACCGAAGTCAAATTTTGCAAACCGCACACCCCTACCACATGCACTGATGGGGGTGGGGTGTAAACACTAAACGGAACGGCTAATGTTGTGCATTTTTTCTGCAGTATGGAGACCTTGACATTTCAGTGGCACTATGATCGCAATGGCAGTAGCAAAACAAGTCTGGTGGAGAGAGCCAGCACTTTGTAGCAAGTCCACGCAGCGAGTCCAACGAAACCAGCACGCAGTAGCCATCTCACGTAGACACTTGCTGCCGAACCCTCAGGCACTCTGCACACCAATAGCATCAATAGCGTCAACAGGCTTAACAGTTTAGCGTTCAAAGGGTATAAGCTTTTCATGGGAAACCTATCTCATACCTATGGAACATCGCCTGCCATTACAGAATGAAATTCGTATTATAATTTATGGAAAAGCTTTATGGTTCCTGAAACTAGAGTCTTCCAGGCAGCCGACAGTGAAGATTTCGTAATCCTGGCTTGCACCATTTTTGACTGATCCACCCGTGTGACAGACGGACAGATAGACGGCCAGACAGAATTGCGATGGCTAAGACGCGCTGAAAGCAGCAGTAGCACTGTAACCATTCTGTTACAGAATGACGCCCGACACAGGTGAATGCGCCCGCTTCAACCCCAGCCAGACATGCAGGAGCTCGATTTACCTACCCCAAAGGGACGGAAGGCTGAGTTGACCTTGGAGTTGGTTATGTCCGTAGACAGTCAATCATCAAAGTACTAACCATTTGATAATGACCTGACTGAGAGTCAAACCAATGACCTCACAATCACAAGTCCAACGTACTACCGTTACACTACCAAGACACGCAATAGCTCACTGAAAACTGACAATACCAGTACTAACATGAGAATCTAAATATAAAAACAAGAAATGACATGAAATAAACTTGGAAAAAAATAGAAATTTGACATTATAATACTCGGTAGTATCATCATAGCAATACCAAGGGCCAAAATAACACAAAGAATACAAAATTAGTCACAATTACAAGACTACCATAGTCATCTACCAATGCAGCCATAATAGTGCATGCATACAAATAAACATGAATTACATAGTGCTTGGAAACACATCCAAAAACAACATTTGTATTATAAAATTACATCTAGTGAGGTATGACATATGGTCTGTCCGGATGTCTCTTAGATTAAAGTTGAAGTTGATATGACCAGCAGGTAAAAGTAGAAGTGCTTGCAATACACGGTACTCAGTATACAGCTGCAGAAAATAACGACTACCAGTATTTAATTGGATGAATCCTTTAAAAATTAATCTATTAAATTTTTTTTGAATCAACTATAAAAATTTATAATGCTGGACTTCTTAACAGCCTAAAGAGGCTGAAAACAAACGTGTATAATCTAATTTTACTTTGCATCTGACATATCATCGAGATTCGTACTTGTATTGTGTTAGTCCAACAGTCTGCCTTTTATCAGCTTTGACTACAGAGTTTGTAAAAGCTACTGGATCATCATCACTTTTTGCATTTTGCTTCATTTTGCACAAAAATAACAACAAACTGTGGGTTAATTCTGCAGTTTTCGCGGTCTTTCTTGATTACAAAAATTAACTAATGATGACGATGATGCTGATGTAAACAAGGCTTGAGTGAAGAGGAAGCAACGGACTGCAGAAGTTGCTGTATGTCTGTTGTTTGGTTCCAGTTTGCAATGATGCCTGGTACATGACCAATGCCAACGACTCCCACAGCCACAGATGGCACGTAACCTAACACATCACACCTGCTGCTGCTACTGCTCTGTTGGCGTTAAATGGTAGAGCTCTTCATGGCAGACACATCTCGAAGCTGCCATATGGGTGGGCTCACATGCCACGTGACAAGTAAATGTGCCTCACCTTAATCCCAGCCAAATAGGCCGGTACTCGATTTACCTACCCCGGAGGGATGGAAGGCTGAGTTGACCTTGGTGTTGGTTAGACACTGTGAGATGGTTTACTTGTCCACAAACAATCACCCATCATAGTAGTAACCACTTGATAAGCAACCCGACCAAGAGTCAAACCCAGGACCTGGTGATAGTAAGTCCAACATCCTACTGTTACACTATCAAGCCATCTGCTGCTACGTCACTTCAGGCTTAGCATGTTTTCTCAGAAATTAGACATAGTCCCTTGTTGAACAATTCATTTTATGACAAGTCTGACGGCATGCTAAGAGTACAGCAGTAATGACAATTGCAATTTACATACGAACAGCTACACTGGTACTCTATTGGGCAGCCAGGCATATAACTGTTTCCATCTCAATGATCTGGTGATCTTACCGATTTAATATGTAAGCTATCTAAGCTGTGTCACAAGCATAGCATCCTTCAATCCAAAGTCCCTCAATGACAGCATTAATATCTTTATTTAAGACATTTCTGTTTAATTTAAATAGCAAAGTTTGTGCTTCCAATTCATAGTGTCATATGGTGTCATAGAAATCGAAATAACTCAAAAAATAGTGCTAATAGTAACAACACATTAGCCACTATTGTGGCACCAGTTTTCGGCCATCAGTTGCTAGCAGAGATGTGCGTATCCTAGAATTCTGGGTCCCATCCACGTCCCCATCTGCAGGGTAGCATCTGCATCTGCATCCGCAAAATCAAGCCATCAGGAGTCTGGGACCATGTCCACACTGCCAGCAACAGTGATAATGTTTATGATATACTGAAACTAGGGACAGACTTTAATAATGTGGCATGTGCAAAAACCAATGCAACCAGAATTTTGCGTATTATTGTTACTAGAAAGCAGAAACATTGCGGTAAAGACATTTGTTTTTCTCAGAAAGCATCCACATCCGCAAAAACATACAAAACTGCATCCGACCGTGTCTGCAAAAATGCTTGTGGCTGCGTGTCCCATCTGCAAACATTTCCGCACATCTCTTGTTGCTGTACTGTACTGGTTTCCGGCACAAATTACAGGACAAAACTGAACATGTTCAATCCATCGCTGACAACTAGTGCATGCAGTAAGGGGAAGATAGCAAAAGTAGGAAGATAGCAACTGGCGCCAGAAAACTGTCAAGTGTGCCACCACTATGAGTACATGTGGTATATGGGTGCAGTAAGTCTATAAGTAAGTAAGTAAGCAAGTAAGTATGAGAAATGATTGGGCGGACAGACCGGAGCTAGATCGTGGGTCTTTGACAGGCTGTGCAGCAAAACGTAAAGAGTTTGCAAGGAACGCATCTCTCTCAGCAACAAACACTTGACTCAGCGCTGGAAACTCTCCCGTCATTTCATGCAACATTTCCTCCAGAAGATCTTTCTGCTTACACCGTTCAACCTCCTCCTTGCTGTACACATACACATTAGTGATGACTCGATATCAGGATTTCAACTCCTATATTATAATATCAATGTGATATTTTATAAAATATCGTGATATTGATATCAATATTGGATATTTTCACAATAATGAGCATGTAAATCTTATACAAGCACAGGAACAAGACGTGAGCATTAAGCAATGCAGTATGCGTTATTTAGATAATAAAAATGAACTTACAAAGTTACAATATGGCTATAACTAAATTATGACACCATTAACTTGCCGCATTTGTAATCTTTCTTTCCAATCATGCAGTGTAGTGAAGAAACTGTAGCAAATATTGTAAAAATATAGAAAATATTGTAATATATCGCTATAACTATGAATATCATGATATATCAAAAAAGTTGATAATTTTTTCAACAATACAATATGACATATCGATATCAACAATGATATATCAATACTTTTAATATACTGAGTCATCACAAATACAGTTACACATACACACATATACACAACGTAGATGTCACATATAACTGATTAGTCTCCGAAACTAGCTGTTAAGGCCTTACAGAGTTTCCATCATACTCATGAAATAAAATCCAAGGACTTTAAAAAAACACTCAAGGACTGCTGACATTAGTTTTCAAAAACTAAATGTCAACATTAGTTCATGACACGACATGTCGCAAACTCAAAACTGCAGTTGAAACCGCACTAAAACACTGCCAACATATTAATTACCTCTGCCAAGGAGGTAATGTTTTTGCCGGTTTTTGTTTGTCTGTCTGTGTGTGTACAAGATAGGCTAACTCAAAAAGTTATGGACGGATCTTTCTGAAATTTTGAGGGAATATTGGCATAAGCTACAGGTGATTAAATTTTGGGGGTGATCCGGCAGGAATCCTGCATTCTGGATCACTTTGAAATTTTCGTTACCATTGCGTTAAAGTGTGCCCGGTTAAAGTGGGCACAAGGGAACCGCTGGCAAACCAATCACGGTTTTTTAGGTTACGTAGAACTAGGTCACTGTGGAAAATGCAACTATAGTTTGAAACACGTAGGTGAAATCTACATTACAATCTGACAAGCCCTTGGCAGAGGTGTGCGGGCTACAACTGCTTTTCTAGTTCGCAGATGACATACCAGACACTGTACGTCAGGTTGAAATGGCAGCACACATGCAACAGCTGCATGTTCACATAAACTTTGACCTGATTGCTTACACTAATAAATAGTTCCAGAACTTTCACAAACTTTCGAAAATGCATGGAAACTCTGACCTCAACGGCTGAAAAAACACTGTCACATGACATTGTCATCTGGTGTAAAGCTATACTATACACATATCTTCAGTGATACAAATGAAGAAATGTGTACATCTACATCACACATTTGTTTGTCTGCCAAATTTTATCACTTTACACTGTGTGGTGATTTTTTTTTGCAAAAAAAACATATAATTAGTTTTTATGCATCATCACTGACATATTTTACCTGGTAATTTACCTGGTGTGGTCACACCAGTATCCGAATGGTAAGTCCAGACATGATGCAACCACTTGAGACTTGGCAGACTTAATCCGTAAAAAAAGTCTGTACGTATCATTCTCTTCTTTTCCAATGCCTTCTTGAAACCATTCAGTGTTGTCTGATCAACATCTTCCTGTGAAAGTGAGTTCCATCTGTGCACCACTCTTTCAGAGCAGAAATATTTTCGTATGTCCAGTGAACTCCTTCTCTTGACAATCTTCCAGGAATGACCTCTTGTTCTACTATCCGAAGTTAATGTTGTAGTTCATCATAAGCAAAAAGTGAATCATTGGCAGCTATTCCACTTTCACGACAACCAAAATCTACTGCCAACTTCTGTGATTTCATGCAGTTTGACTTTGTCAAATGAAAGATATGGCAAACTGAGAAAACAAGTATTTACAAAAAAACAGCACGCAGAAAGCGAATACAGACCTGATAGGTTCTTTTGATGTGATCAGATACCAAGCAAGTCGTAGTTTTTGGTACCACGTCAGAGCACCTAGAGCACGTCTCAGGGTGATGCCTATTGGCCGGTCACCGAGGTGCACTCGGCAACCAGGAATTTTTCGAGCCTGGAAAACACACATGGAACAAAGTCATTTGACAAGTCATCAGCATGTACACAAAGTAGACCCGTAGTCACTTGTAGTGTGACAACTCAGCCTTCCATCCTTCTGGGGTAGGTAAAATCGAGTATCAGCCTGTCTGGCTGGGGTTAAAGTGGGGAGCATTTGTCTGTGTTAAATGGTAGGTAACACTTTGCGATGCCATATAGCTGGAGACAACTAATTAATCATTCATGTACACACTGCTACATATTTTAAGGAAAGTTCTGCTAATAACTTTACCTCTGCAGGTAAAGAGACAAACAGCGACAAAATAGATATGTTGAAACTGCTGTAATGGCAAAGAAACTGTATCAACTGCAGGCATGCAAACCTCCTGAAAGGCCGTGCGGAATTCGCCACCGGGTGCCATGCCAAGTTGCTTGGTGATATGAGCGGACATACTGAGCAGCAGCAGATGCAAAACACCTTGAATCAGCCCACTCTACACCCAACACAATACCCACAATACTCAGCATACATAATGCTGATTGCAATTCATGGATCCTGGCCACTATCACCAATCTCAAATCCTGCGACTGGCAACAACCACATGCTGAGATTTCAGGATTACAAAATATTTCATAAGTAATACTTTTTCTACTGTCATGTAGATGACAGAATAACAATTCTAGCCATCCAGTGATATATTTTGTGCATGTGAGAGACATTGCTGTGAACTACGAGTTGCATTTTGACAGCCACAGTCATTCCCAAGCTCCTGATGGCTTACTTATTTAACTATCATGCATCCTGTACATGAATTAAGTCCTGTAGGGCTACCACAGGAATAATAAATAACAACCAATCTGTAAGATTAATCCCAAAAACGAGATACTGGAATTACAAATTCCTCAATCATGGATCCCAAGATTGAGAAATCAGTCTGCGGTCTAAGGATTGGAATCACTAATGCACACAAACAGACACTCTGAGCACTGGGCGTGGTGACAGCCCTGACGCCGGTATGAGTGGAGCAAGTGAAATGGCCAAGTCTATAACAGAAATCTAGGGACGGAAACTCCAATGGGGTACTGGGGTTTTTAGCCTTCACACAATCAAAGGTATGGGACAGTCAGAACCTTGCAATCAACCAGCTGTAGGGCACCTAATATCCAGAAAGATTAAATTTTGTGACGTTTTTTGTTCATTTCAATGCATATTTCATTATATTTAATCACTTGTTCTGTTTTTATGAGATAGTGCAGAAGCCAACACATGGTAGGTGGAAAAATGATGGGTCATTTGATGGCTAATTGCATAAAAAATAATCATACCAAAAATCACTACCGAAAGATGGAGATCACCACCACAATTCTCTTACCATAGACTTTCGAATAATTGTATCTACACCAAGTATGCATACATATGTACTCAGCGAAAAATAGTGCTAGTTATAATTTTATGTTGCATGGTTGTGAATTACATTATGGTTTGTGGGTGGCCAAATCCACCCTAGATATGAGTGATTTCGGCCGACAACAAGTTTTCAATCACTCTAGTACAACTGAACAATCCTTCTTCAAGTTGAGATTGATAAATCAGGGATATTTTTTGGAGACAGTGTTTTTGCCGCAGTAAAGAGTGAAGACTGGCCTGTCTGATAGCAGTGCGTATCTTGTCTAGGTTGATGTTCTTGGCTTCATGTAGCAGCGTCTGCTCGTCCAGAGAGAGAATGTTAATGCGACTTTTACACAGCTCGACGACGACAACATCTGGCTGAATCAACTGCACGGTCTACCCTCACACACAGTAACAGAATCCCACCGTTACACAACACACAGTAAAGTGGCATTCACACTATGTGTGCAGTCCGTGCATATAAAATACGCGACACTGAGATGGATATATCCCTACAATCCTTCCATATCTGAACAGCATGGCATATCCACTCCATATCTGTAACAGATACACGTGGATGTGACATGGATATGCTGTGGTCCACATCTGTTGTTTGGAATGCAGATACCCAGACAACAGCACAAGTGTGCAGATCCGCTGCAGATATGCGCGTGTCCACAATCCGCTCAGCACATTGGATCCGCAAATCAAGCCAAGTTCGATTTCAACAGGCAGCGTATGCGTATTCCACACGTAGTACGTGCTATGTGTGAATGTGTCCATACAAATCAACGTGATCGATTAAAGTGTATCTGCAGCAGATCCGCGCACACTATGACATTGTGGATATGCGTGAACTCTGTGTGTAGTGTGAATGCCGCTTAACACATGCCACAGCCATGCCACGCTGTGGCCTCGTCAACATCACCTATTAAAGATCTGCATGACGACAGCAACTAAATCACATCCAACCCATCCTCATGAAAATTGTATCCATCCCCACCCCATACTCACAGCCTCTGTCCGCCTCCCCACCTCATCACAGGCTTCAGTCTGTGCAGAACGCTGCTGCACGGCTGATCTTCAAAGCTTGCCGTCGGGACCACATTCAGCTGTTACTGCGCAGATTACACTGGCTTCGGATGCCAGAACGTATTTATTTCGTTTCAGCTGGCAGTGCTGGTGTATCGCTGCCTCCACGGCTCTGCACCTGGCTACCTGGCCTCAGATCTTCAGCGCGTGTCACACCTCAATGCACGTCGACGACTGCGCTCTTCGACTACATCATCGCTGGTCGTTCCACACACTGTGCGTTCTACCATTGGCGACCGCACCTTTCCAGTGACTGCTGCATCAGTCTGTCGGAGTCGGTCCGGTCATCTCTGTCGTTGCAAGTACTCCGCAGCAGACTGAAAACCGAACTTTTTGCCTGGTCTTATAATCATGAATAACAACGTCTCATTGCACTGACTACTGTTACGTGACTTCACTGTTTAGGCTTATTGTTACGTGTCCTTGTAGTCTTAGGACTTAACGCCACGCTAAAGTTAATTCGTCCTTCATCATCATCATCATCATCATCTCCATCCTGTCCCCATCCTCACCCCAAATGAGTTGTTCTTGGTATTGGTTATTTACCAAGATGGTTTACTTGTTTGAAGACATTCACCCACTGAGGTAGAAATCACATCATAGCGACACGACCAAGCTTCAAACTCATCACCTTTTGATCATAAGTCTGGCATTGTAACTGCTATGCCACCAAGGCTGACCAGGCCACTCAATTTAACGATGATATGGATGGATATTGGATAACAGTTTTTAGTAATACATGTTATTGTAATGCTAAATAAACAACGTTGCAAAAGTAATATGCAATATGAAAATACAGCACATGTGTTCATGTTTTGTTCAGAAGTAGGATTATCTGTAAATATGCTAATCCATTTCTACACTGTGGGCCATAAAAATGTAGCACTTTACTTTTGTCCATAACTACATCTATTATTGACAGATTTTTCAAATTTTTTACTGGCATAATCTGCAGACAATTTGCAATCGTGCAATTATAATACATAACCTGCAAAACGGCACAGTTCTAAATTTTCGGCAGCGTATCAACACCCGGTAACGATTGTAGGTGAAACTCAGTCAGCTGGCGTAGTCTGCAGCCCTCAGCTGAATTATTTAAATATAGCAAAAACGAAACACGCCGCGTACAGATGCACAAACAGATATATATCTGGGTTTTCTGTAAAGTTTTTGATGTCAGAAACTTTACCTTTTTATTAGTATAGATCGTTTGTTCACACATATACAGTTTTCATCTGCTGATGCGTCTTCACATACACCGTGACGTTTTTCGGAACTGTGCCATTTGCATCGATTGTGCGCTAGCATACGCAGGTTATGTATATATCCCACCACACCACAAATGTGTCTCTACACTACCTTGTAAAACATAAATGTAAGAAAAACTAACGATAATAACAAATATTTAGGTAAATGAAAAAAAACTTTTCAGACCAACAGTGCAGTGAATGATCTGTATGACACAAAACTGTGTTAGACCCACACAGTTTAATGTCATACGGATCATTCAGTGCAATCTTGGTCCGAAGTGTTTTTTCCAATTTTACCAAAATGTTTGTTTGTTATTATCGTTGTGCATTTATATTTCATTCATATATCACAAGGTAGCGTAAAGACACATTTACGGTGCAGTGAGATATATACAGGGTGGTCCAAAAAACGGCACAAAGTTTATGGCACCATAATTTTGCAACCATATATCACAGAGTCATGTGGTTTTCAGCAAAAATGTTCTGAAAGAAATTTTTTACATGACCAAAGTCAGTGTTTAAATACAGTAATTAAATATTCTTTGTTTTGCTGCTGGCAAGTGAACTACTAAAAAAACAGAATTACTTTCAACGTACCTTGGTCCATAAAAACTTGCCACTATTATTTTTTCAATAGCTCCGTGAAACATTGGCCGATTTCAATAATTTTGGGCAGGCAACATTAAGAATAAACTTGATGCAAAGGTCTGTAGTTTTGGCCACCTCACCTTAACTCAGAAACGTATAAATTTGAGTCAGCACACAGCCGAGATAGATAGTTGCCGTTTCACTGCTAGCAGGTAACTTCTCACTTGTATAATTATTGACCTGAGTGGTCCGGGCTGGCTGCGTGCCGTTAGGTGAAAGAATAGGATTTGTTGACCTGCTATTCTTTTGTAGGCCTATAAGCTGTCATTCCGTTTAGTGTTTAGTATTCTGTTATCACGTTTTCGTTCACATGCCTTGTTTTTATTTGCACTGTTTTTGTTGTTATTCTACCACCATAACTGAACTTTCCCATTGTACTCCACCTAACTATACCTTAGTAAACTTTCCTCGGTCATCATCTGGCAATACTTCAGCTATTGGCGGTGGCACTGGCTTCCTTATCCGGGA
>Ga0056128_1012100_pt1 | contig 10576 bp, 4 predicted proteins | sample WorMetLIZISLAND2_FD_71113 | JGI IMG/M metagenome (GOLD analysis project Ga0056128, IMG submission 71113) | Marine gutless worms symbiont microbial communities from Max Planck institute for Marine Microbiology, Germany - Olavius geniculatus... ... | reverse complement strand
AGGAAACTGACTGCGGGCCAACTGTCCAGATTTCATCAGAAAAGACCAATGGCCTCTAAATTCGCCGAATGCAAACTCAGTGGACTATCACGTGTGGTGTGCAATGTTGGAGCTTACCGCAAGCTTAAAACGAAGCCAAAAACAATCGCGGAACTCAAGGAATCGCTTCAGATTATCTGGAGCAACCTAGCACAAGGACCGATCGACAAGACTGTGAAAGACTTCTCAAATTAAGCGACTGAAGGCTTGTGTTGGAGCTTGGAGCTGTCGGTGGACACTTCGAACATTCACAGTGATAATGGAATTTTGGCATCTGATCATTAGTTAACTGTGTTGTTTGACTTGTTTCAACGATATTATTGAACTGGTGTTGTAGTTTGAACATTTTTTCACGCTGAAAAATCGGTAAGCGGTCATGTTAAAAAAATCTATAACTTCGTCATTTTTCAATGAAATCAAATTTTATTTGGCATTTAGCCGTAGAACAGTTTAGTAAATAAATGTGTAAATTTTCAGATTAAAATGCTAAACGGCTGCTGAGAAAACAGCAAAAAACTTTAGGGAGCTACTTTTTTCTGCCGCACCCTGTACTTACATTGATAACCTTGAATGACCTTCACATCTAGAAAGCGGTTTTTAGTGATTTTGTCGCGATTTCAAGCTACGACGTATATTTCAACCGTAGATTGCGTCGAAATTAACGGAGGTAGACCAGGACAATTTGCATATAAAATTTGCAGCATAAGACTATGGATACTATTTCAAAACGCATTGTCATTTTACTGCAGGTTTACACTAATTCCCCAGACGGTAGCGCCGATGCTGTCGCGCGTCACGTGAGCTCTGTTCAGATTACTTGCTTTTGTTTCACTGACATCCTTTTCATAATCTGTATCGCATTTCAAGATTTTTGTCGTATTTTACTGCCTGGAATTCAGATATTATGTTGCATGTAATCTAACGATTCTACAGATAACAAGAAATTTGAGCAAAGTTCACGATACGCGCGAAAGCCTATAGCATTTCCAGTTCAGTAGTTATAGTTTCGAAAATCGCATATCATTTGGACTCGGCCCATCGGGACCATAATACACATCGGCCATAAGCGCGTGTGGCGCCACCTTGTGAATGATATAGACTCACAGTCCAAAATGGCCAAAAAATCCATAAAACCCCCTATTTTGGCGTTCAAGGTCATTCAAGGTCATTGAATTCGGCGCCAATCGAAAGCCAGTATACGATTTCCTATTAGTAATTAATAGTAACCTAAACCTTATCTCGCGCCGTTATTAAGATACAGCGAGTCACTGGCCGAAAATCGCAAATTTTGCCTACCCCCTCTCATTTAGCGCCCTCGTTCGGGGTGACCCCCTTCGAATTTATGAAAAAGCTTTAAGGTTCCTGAAACTAGAGTCTTTCGGGCACCCGATGGTGAAGATTTGGTGATTCTAGCTTGCACCGTTTTTGCCTGATCCACCCGTGTGACGGACGGACAAACGGACAGACGGACAGAATTGCGATGGCTAAGACGCGCTGAAAGCAGTAGCTGCTTTCGCGCGTAAAAATCAGAACAAAAACCCGTCCGTATAGAAATGCGCATCAAACGACATCACATAAGACGACGTAAACTGTAAACTAACAGTCGTGACAGCCTGCAGCTACTTCTTCACGTGATTAGAAGATAAGGAAGATCGGCCTTTTGGCCATGCTTTTTAGTCAGCGTAAAATTTAGTTATATTATACGTATTAAAACATCAAGTCTAAACGCTCGAAAATAATGTCAGCATTTAAGTGCATAGGCCTACGTGAATGGTGCCACGACTTTCAATTTCGAGTTTTTCCTGTCCTGTGCAAAGCCTTTCATGCCGTTGCTGTGCAACAAACAGTGGGCTACTGAAATAGCACAACTGGTGACAACGATCGGTCATCAATCAAAATTTCGTCGAAGTCGATTTATCGGCTGAGTAGCTGCATGCGCCTGACTGCAACGAATGACGAATAGACATAAGTTCTCCCGGATATTACCACCCCTGACAAAAGCCTCCACTTGAAATATAAGCTCATCTAAAACGAAAAGTTCCTCAAAATGTGACTCTTTTCAAACAGTGGCTCATAGTATGAGTAGGCCTAAAACTAATACCCCGTTTACATGAAGAAGCATACATGAAGCAAACGTATTCAAAATACACCTGCACGACGTGTGCTCTGAGTTTGCTTCATGTTTGCTTCCTCGTGTAAACGGGGTATAACTGATAAACTAATTTCGCGCGATAAGCAATAAACGATTACAGAGTCGACGGCGACCGTCTCCAGTTATTTTGTTGTCTGCGACAACGACGACAGTATTCTTTTCAGCATCGTGGGTAAGTTTTTGTTTTACTGTTTGCTCTTCTGTTACTCCCAAACAGGCCCGTCGAGAGGGTATAATATGGGGGTAAGTTACTCCGGGCCCCGCGACGCTTGGACCCCGCCGTCGCTTAGAAATATAAAGTGCACCAGAATGCACCATTTACAAAATCAACAAATTTTCGAAAATGTTTCCCTGGCCCCGCTGTGGCTCTCGACGGGCCTGCTCGCAAACCACTGAATTAATCTCAATGAAATAATGCACACACAGGTACCTCAACAACCGCACGAACCCTAAAGAATTTCAAGATCATTCGTCAAATGTCAAGGTCACGGGAGCGGATTTTGCGATACTTTACCATTGCGAGATAAGACCATACTGCTAATAGCTGCTACTAGGCCGCTAGCTACTGGCTCACGTGATTGCCAGAAATATCGCAGCATACCACGGCGGCTACCGCGGACAAATTTAGCCTTGCACAAAGCTTGACAGTTTAGTTTAGTTTTATTTGATTTTTACGCGCGAAAGCAGCTACTGCTTTCAGCGCGTCTTAGCCATCGCAATTCTGTTTGTCTGTCTGTCTGTCTGTCTGTCCGTCTCTGTCACACGGGTGAATCAGTCAAAAACGGTGCAAGCTAGAATCACCAAATCTTCACCCTCGGCTGCCTGGAAGACTCTAGTTTCAGAGACCGCAAAGCTTTTCCATAAATTCAAAGAGCGTCATCCCGAACAAAAGCGCTAAATGAGAGAATGGTAGGGAAAATTTGCGATTTTTGGCCAATAAGTCGCTGTATCTCAGTAACGGTGCGAGATAGGACCTAGGTTACTATTAATCACTAATAGAAAGTCGTACACTGGCTCTCGATTGCCACCCAATTCAATAACTTTGGATGACTTTTAACGCTAAAATAGGGGGTTTTATGGATTTTTTGGCGATTTTGGGCTGCGAAACACATTTAAAGCGCAAATTGCGCCGAAACCAATTGAGATAGACATGGAAAAGCTGCACATGAAATTTTCAGCATTGAATGTAGATTTTGTCGGTCCAAATTTCGGTTTGCTAGGTTCAAGAAAACCTGCGCACGAGGGCATCAAAGAGCGGTACCCGCTAAAAGTCGTTATTTTACCGTTGTCGGCAAGTCTACCGTTCAATCTTCGGCTGCAGCGCACATTCCAAGAATGAATTGCGACGAAATGGCTAGAGATAGACTGACAGTTTGCGAATAGGAACTGCTATAGGCTTTCGCGCGTCTCGTGAGCATTAGCTCAAATTTCTTGTAACACATACAAATCGCCGATCGGTATGGCAAACAACGAACAAACCGTCGTAGAGTTAGTACGAAGGAAGTTCAAGGAAACGAGACGATTGAGCTGATAACTACAACTAAAGCCGACGTCTCACTACAGCTTGTTGTTGTACATTGCGTTCTACAAGTCGAAGTAAGTAGCTGAATTTTGACGTAACTCGTGGCCCGGCGTGGCGCTATCGGTATGCGCCATCAGTAATCAGGAGTCTATTCGACTTCAGCGGGAGCGAGCATCAGTTGACATTAGCGTCAGTGACGATGTCAGGTCAAACGACAGCAGCTGCTGCAGCAGCAGCAGCAGCAGCAGCAAAAACAGGGTATCACTGCCTCATCTGTAACGCTGCCACAGATAGAATGGTTGGTACCTACAAGTTGACTTGAAACGGAACGTTGTGAAATTCGTCCGTCAACTCCACAAAGAAACCGAGAATTGACTGAAACGGACAGTGGCGAATTCAGGGGGGGGCGGAGTGGGGCGACGGGCGACCAGCTCCGCCCCTTATTCACCGGACATATTTTATAACCAACTAAAAATTTTGCATAAAATGTTTTATTTCTACATAAATTTAAAAAAAAAAACTTTTTTAGGAAGGGGCATACGCTTAGCTGACCCCAGAGTCTACCCCTTACCTCTCCGCCCCCTTATTTCAAAATTCTGGATCAGCCACTGGAAAGACATAGCGTGACGTCCCGGTGATGAGTTTGTCACAGATAACGACCAGAGTAACGTTAATATGTTAATATGCCATTCAGAAAATAGTCACTCATTCACGCTAGAAAATGGTTAACTAAAAATTAATTAGTCATAATCCAGTAACTGCCTACTAGCTGTTGGCATATTCAGATTCGAAACGGCATTTTAACGTCACATTGTATACTCAATATGGGCCTAAGAAACGTACAACTTTTAGCATTAATAAGCGATCACTGACTGACAATTTGCTGCACCATATCGCCGCACCGGTTATCATTTGTTTTCCAGAACGTGCCGTGAGTTTAGTTTAGGGTAACTGCACCATTTCGACTTAGCCTACATCACAAAATGTCCATCTGTTATCTAAATGACATCTGTGCGTCACGACGGACAGACAGACAAAAATGCACTGCCGTCAATACAAGTTATTGACAATGCATCATCGCTAGGTAGCCTCCACAGCGTTCGGAAAAAAATGTTTTCGCGCATAGCTTCTAGAAAAATTAGCAAACACAGATAAAAAAAAAATCTCGAACCATAATGAGATAACGCGCACGGCACTGCTCAACTCAGGGGATATATGCATCACTGGAAATGAAGAAAAAATATCGATGATAGATCCGAAGGTGAGGGGAATGTGAAAGAAAGATTTTTAGAAATGACGAAATGAGCCAGGAAGTTTATTGCAAAGACGAGGTGATGATGTACAGTATATCGAAATGAGCGATTAGCTGCTGAAACCAGTTACTGACATAGACCGATGACAATGAATGAGAAGCGATTGCTGTGGTTGATCGAGTTTCTCTGCAGATAACGCAATGTTCACTGGCTGCAAGAAGTTTTGTGTAAAAACTAGAAGGTTGTGTTTAAAACGCCGCTCGTAAGGCATCGTAAGGCATCAGTAGGTCAAGGAATATCCCGTTTACACGAGAAAGCACAGGCCTACACGACGCACACTTGAAGCACAGTATATACACCGTTATCAAGCCAGCTCTAAGAGTGCACGACGTGTGCTCTAAGTTTGCTTCATGTGTGCTTCATGTATGCTTCCTCGGGTAAACGGGGTATAAGTTGACGACTTGTTGTCCCTCCAAGGTAATACTCGATCCTTATCTGTTGTCACTCTTGCTTGTCCACCTACTCATTCCTCCTTAAAAATTACCAGTCGTTCTTTTCGCTATGCATCGCTTCACCTCTGGAATCAAATTTCCCACTTACTTCGTCAGTCACGTTCTGATCTGCCTCTTCGTGTTTTATCATTTTTCCATAATCATCTCACCGCACCAGTGTCATCATCACCACTCTCTTATCATCCACCATTCCTTTACTCTTACATTCAATCTCAATAAATTTCTCTTTTTCAGACCTTAGGCATTCGGCCTCTTCCGGACTGACTTCGCAGATTTTTGGATTGTTGACGAATTTTTCTTGTTTGTGTTTTTGTGGTTTTGGAGTTTCCTCGTTTTACTCCTCGTTATTGATTGTTTTAATTTTTTTTCATTGGCAGCATTTGTTCTAATTCTTTCATTTTCGTTTGTTTAAAACAGTTTATTTTTTAGTTTACGTGTTACATTAAGCTGGCATCTTGGCTGCGGATTTTCAAGCGCGAATCATTTAGCGTATCATATCATATCATACGGGGAAAAATTTAAAATATACCTTCATCTGAACCTAATTTATCAAGCTGGTAGAATATTCTGTAACATTGGGCCGAAACCGCGCTTGAGCTAAATTAACACACAGGTCGCGGATAGTCACGTAAACTGTTTTCGAAGCTGAGAAAATTGGCTTTGTCTATGTCACTGCAAAGACGATAAATTGCGATAACGATGACCGTTTCTACGATGACTCAGATGCAGGAGTTGTTCGGATAATCAGATTTTTGCGCTAGCAGAGCTATGAAAGTAAACAGATCCGGTCCTACGGTTATATCGTAACACCAAAGAAGTTACGCCAATGGAGAATGCACATCTTGTAGCGTAATCGTTTTTATCAAGTGGCGGGCCGTGAAATAGGCGTCTTGTCCGTCTATCTTTCTGACCCGTTCCGGCTCTTAAATAAAAAAAAAACAAAAAGTAGGAAAAAGTAGGCTTAACACTGGTGCAAACGCTTATCCCGATTAGGCCTACGAGTAATCAATCTACCAATTTTCGGCTTAAAACCCCAAGACGTCAAAAACTTTAAGAAAATGGCGCACATATCACCACGTAACCACGGCTTGTGACGTATGCTTGTGTAGGTCGAAATGGTAACTGGAATTTTCGTTCCCACGTACTTTTGCTTTCAGGAACGAAAGTTCCATACATGAAACTTTCGCTCTCTGGTACTTTCGTTCCCTAAAATTCTCGTTCCCAGGAGCTTTCGTTCTCTGGAACTTTTGCTCCCCTGAGCGAAAATGAGGTGGAACTTTCGCTCCTCACTCAGAGTTAACATTATAGGCCTACACACTTAATAGAAGCAGATAAAATCAAAGAACGCCACCATACAGTGTAAATGCTCAACGTCTAAAAGAAAAAAAGCCAAGCTGTCGCTAGGAATCGTGCTACAGCTAGTCTATAAATGTTTTTCGAAAGACTAAAACGGGTCTAGGGTTTAGGAAAAAAACTAGAGTGTAAAATAATGGAAAGAACTTGACGAAAAATATAATTTAAGGAAAAAATTCATAAACAAATATAATTTGAAACAGAATTTAAAGAAATTAATAAATTAAAAATAAACTAATTAATAAAATAATTTGTTAGATCCTGCCATCTTTTGCTACAATGAAGCTGTACAAAAAAAGAACAAGCTATAACGCTTCAATACCATTAGTTTATCAATTAAATAATCATAATTCGTGTTGGAAAGCGAAACCACGTTACGTTGGCTGTGGGAGCGAAAGTTCCATAGAACGAAAGTTTCATAATTCGTTGAGATCTCCAGGGACCCAGTATCCACCTTCATTACTCATCACCAGGCTTGTTAACTAGCGGCAAAATACCGACGTTTCGACACCCAAACTAAAGCCACGACCACCGGCCGCTAATTAGCCAGTACCGAGCGATGCAGCACTAGGCGGGAATACAACATAAGGACGCTGCTCATTAGACAGCATCAGAACTGAACAAGCACGTAGTGGCGACGAACGTGACTGTGGAACGAAATGGTAGCCTACTAAGTCAGCAGTTTGAGCTGTAACAAATTTATACGGCTGCTGAAAGATCGAAGAATTACTGTCGACATGCGTCTGTATATACGGCCAGAAAACACGTGTAAAACGAAACCAAATTTTACTTGACTCAATTTCGCAGAATAAATCCCCGTAAGTGTTGGCGTAGAGTACTTGGCTAGCAACAGATCGAAAAATGTTCGTTGCTCGCTATCTGAAATAGCCAGTTCCATTCCTCCGGGATAGGTACAAATCGAGTACCGGCCTATCTGGCTATAGTATTTAACCATTTAACCATAACTAAAACGCCAAACTGTTCCAACGCCGAATATCGCCTACCACCGACGCCTACCGACCACACAAGTCGCCACGGATGCAGCAGCAAACTGTCCGTACGGTCAGCATTACGTAACCGGCGCAACTACGGCGCAGACTTTGTTTTACGTTGAGAGTCGACGGCGGCGTATTTCCCTCGAGACCTCGGTGTCTCTGCGCATCATAGTGGACGCAGAGGCTGCCGGCCAAGCCAGACAGACGGACAGTGAGCAATCGTCTTAGGACCTGGCTACCAGATTCGTTTGATCTGTCCGAGATTCGTACACGCATACAAACACGATTCGACGCTTTATCATCATCATCATCGTCATCGTCGTCATCACAGCGAGATTTTACGTGGTCTATATGACAAACTCCATGTCGAAAATCACGTTATTTGAAACAACGACGTGTTAAAATTTTAAGGCGCGTATACAGCGACAGAAATAATACAGAGTCAACTAAACTATAATCTTATTCCGTTTCATTTCATTTCATTTCATTTCTATCGCTTTGAACACGCTTTTAAGACAAACAGCGAAGTAAAAGTTAAAGCATCTGCAGCTGAGACTAACGTCGGCACTAAGGTCAACATCGACAACGAATAAATTGGTTAAAGTACGGCACAATTAACGGACAAAACGTGCTTCATCAATCAGTATCGCATTCTGAATCTTAAAAAGAAAAACTGTTGTTGTTTTCATGGGAAAATTGAAAAAAAATACGGAATACGGATAAACGCAAAAAGCAAATCTGTAAGCCAAATTAATGATCAATAACGTTTGTCGGACCTGGAGAAATATAGGATTTGTCTTCGTATTTGGCTCTAATTCTGACATTAATATTTTTAGTTCTGTTAGTTCGAATACGAATACTGCACAATCGTACACATTATTCACAAAATCGCAACCGGAAGTTGCCGCCATAGGCCTACGCTTGTTACTTTTATACAATACTAAATAATAGACAGCTGCTTTGCGCAGTAATAAAAGTTTTTTATTTGGTAATTTCTGGTACTGTAAATGTGACTGTACCAGTTTGAGCTACATTAGGCCTACATTTTTTTCACTGCATTTTATTTTCTTCAGGTTTTCCGTTGTTCGTTCAATACTAAGCCTATATTTGCATTCGTATTCGGTTATCAGAAAAAGCAGAATATTTGTGTTCGGCCGAACAGTAGAAATGAGCACTTGGTTTGTAGGTCTACTTACTCTCGCCGGAAGAGAAGACTGCGGTTTTTCGGTCAGATCCCAGACCCTTCGTCTCCACTGAACGATGCAGTGTTCGTCTGCAGCGTCCGGTAGCGTCGAGTGGTGCAGCTCAACCTCAGTGTCAGTCTCATCACCCAGCGTCAGGTCTTCCAGTTCCTTCTTGAGCACTTCGAGCACCTGTTCCTTCCGCTGCTGGTAGCGCTGCTGGCAACACGGCTCCATGTAGAGCTCGTCGATGGCCCAGTAGGCCAGGTCGTCACTGAACGCTAGCACGCAGGCAGTCTCGTCGACCATGTGCAGCTTGCCGGTCCGATGAAAGTCGACCACCGAGAAGAACGAGCGCGGATGACGGTCGAAGAAGAACTCCGGCGTGGGTGGAGATAGATCGAAGTCATCACAGACGGACTCCAGCTCGGCGTGACTGCGACAGGCGACTAGACGGCCGAGACGGGTGCGAGGCAGACGGGCCAGTGTTCGCCACGGTACCTCGTGTCGCACGCCACCCACGTTGAGCACAATGCGCTGACTGAACGACGCTCCGACCACCAACGGTGCCGCTGCTGCTCGTTGTTCAGCAACGAGCGTTGAATTCGGTGACGGCACGCTGCTCAGAACTTGGAGGGACGACGGCACAGGGACGGACAGCAAGTGGTCGTCGCTAATAACACGTATGACGGGGCTGTGGTCTGGCTCGACGTGGGGCGTCGGCTGTGCGGGGGGTGATTCAGTGGATGACTCACGATGACGCCGGCGACGACGTCGACGCTGCCGTTGGCGTGTCCGCAGGTGCCCGCCGGCGGCACATCGGCCGATGTCCGCCAGCATGAACTGCGACGTCGATGACCGGCGACGTGCCAGCTCGGCCCGTAGCTGACTCACGGCGGCCGTGTAGTCGGCCGCGCTGCCGACGTGCGCGTCGCCCGACGACGGACCACCGTGATAGAACATAACGACGACGATGACGATTCACCGCAGGGGCGCTGCCGCCGCACATTGAACAGCTGTCTGCTGATCACACGTAGCCTCGACGAGATCAGAGTGACCTTCGCGACTGCTTTCTCGTGCTAGGCCTACGGCAACGACAAATGGAACTGTACATGATCGACCGATAACGTTTCACGCACCTGCTAAATGGCCAGATTAGTTAATGGTTAAATGATATAGTTCTTAGTGGGAAACTCATCTCAAAGATACGAAGCGTCACCTACCATATGAAATAACTGTCAGAGTTACCTGCTACCCGACACAGGTGAATCCACCCCACCTTAAGCCGTGCCAGACAGATTGGCACTCGATTTACCTATTCCGGACGGATGCAAGGCTGAGTTGACTTTAGTGTAGGTTATATACAGAAATAAATGTACAAAACATTAGTTTATACACTTGTTAACGGCGACATGCAATGAGTGACACATCGAAAACAGCAAAAATCACAAAAAGGTGATATCACTCACCATCACATCGCCTAACTGTCAATGTGCTGTTGAATAATATCACCTTTTTATGATTTTTGCTGTTTTCGATGTGTCACTCATTGCATGTCGCCGTTAACAA
>Ga0056128_1012099_pt1 | contig 10576 bp, 6 predicted proteins | sample WorMetLIZISLAND2_FD_71113 | JGI IMG/M metagenome (GOLD analysis project Ga0056128, IMG submission 71113) | Marine gutless worms symbiont microbial communities from Max Planck institute for Marine Microbiology, Germany - Olavius geniculatus... ... | reverse complement strand
GTCAAAACGTCACTGTGACGTCATCGGCAGTAACGTGTAACCAGTTTTTAAAAATTAAATAGCATTTTTAGCATAAACATTTTTGAATGCCGAAAAATCGGTAGGCGGTCATGTTAAAAATTCTATAACTTCGTCATTTTTTAACATAATCAAATTTTGTTTGGCAGTTAGATGTAACTGCGTTCAGCAAATAAATGCGTAAAATTCCAAATTAAAATTCCAAGTGGTCGCTGAGAAAACGGCGAAAAACTTTAGGGGGCTTTTTTTGCCGCACCCTGTATAAGAGCTGCAATGCACAAAACGACATTAAACGTCTCCCCAATTCGACTGCAAATAAAATACTGTCTTTTGTCCGAATATGCAGCGAAAAATGACAGAATAGTAGAAATACTGAAAAGCGTCTTCAGATCGTCAAAGTTTTCCCAACTGTCATTGTTGACGAAAGAGAGAATACGGTGCTCAATACGGGGGTGTCACTTCAAGCTATTCTTATTCCCACAGATGTTAGCATAGCGTGCGTGGTCTGTCCGTCTGTCGCATGCAGTCGTGCATAGTGCTAAAACCGCTGCACAGAATGAGATGTCGCTTTACATGCAGAGTGCAGACACTGGCGTGATCCCAAATATCAGTGCAGTATACTCAAGCCCTGCGGTCCCCAACGAAATGGAAAGATTTGGGGGTTGGAATACCGAATACGCCAGTGAAAATTTGCGGAGAGGCCAACACAAGATGCATAACAATGCCAGCAGTGCCAAATCAGTCTGCACGGAATAGAAATATTACTACTGTATATCAATAACGTCACACAATACTAACAGTAATTTGAAGAAATCAACATACTATACATAAAAGAAATGGCACTACAGGCAGTCAATACTAATGCGCAAACGCAGGCAACTGAGTGCTGGACATTTTAATCACGTGCGAAACTACATGCCAAAATAACGGACTAAACGGTGAACCGAAAAGGAAACTGATCAACATACCGAAACTTGGTGATGGTTCGTGTTTTGATCTGGTCTCGACATGTCGGACACGTTTTGCTGCCGCTGGACAGATGTTTCAGCAGGCAACTTCGACAAACTGCACACACACACCAGTAATTAAATACTCAAAACTCCACACTTTCCCCTATAGGCCTACACCACGACCTGGAGAGTGACTGATAACTAGGGGACTAATGATGCGTTTCTGAAACGACTGACCGCGGCAACGGGCGGCAAAAATATCGGCTAACTTTAATTGGCCAGTTTCAACTAGTTCGCCAATCAGTTAAATGCTTGCAAAATGGCAGTAACGAAGGTATTCGGAAATGCGTCTAAAGTTAAACGTTCAGTCAACGTTTCTAGTTAACAGTGACTTAACCAAAAAGAACGAGAAACCCGCCCATAGACTGTAACTCACCTCAGCACAGCAAGAGATCCGTGACAGATATATTCGAGGAATAATAAAAACCTCGGCAACCAGTGAAAGAACGTACAGCAAGCTACATTAACAATTCTAGTTATTTACTGCATGACGATATCTGTCCACTCATGACTCCTCCGCGGCGCGTCGGCCATCGGGACGATACTCGTTTTACTGGCATAGTTCAGAGGGTTATGCATATAATGACATGCTGACGGGTTTCCCACAGAAGCAATGCAAATGTCACAACCGACAATGTACGCCACGCCACTGCTCATAATATACACGTTATAGGCTACGTTATTGCTGTAATAACGACCATCTCATCTTCTCTCATCTCTCTTATCAACATTTCATATCAAATGCCACTCACTGCATGGTGAGCCCTAAATCAGATAATACTCTATACATGACTAAAACTTTCATGAATATAGGGCAGTGAGCGATGCGTGGAAAGTCAAACCGCCTAAAACTGACCACAAATGAACACTATCTTTACTCTGCAATAACCGCGTCAGTGTGACGTCATCGTTCTTTAGTCTATGACACACACTACACAGTGCTGTGCTATATGCACAGACGAAACTAAGTGTTTAAACCACCACTGTGGATCAACTTCCTTCGGAACTAAAATTATAGCAAAGCATTATAGCCTACTCGTTATTTGTACAAGCGCATGCAAACAAGACTGTGTAAATTGCATAGAAAACGGCAGTCCGGACTTAAATCCGAGCAGTCAGTTTTGTGGCATTCAAAGTGGTAGCAGTGAAAAAAGTGAGCGGGGAGGAAATCAAGCAAAATGCGGCAGAGACAAGAGTAAATGTGGTAGCAGCAGCAGCAGCAGCGTTAGCATCATCATCTTACGGACGGACGTTGCCGGTGGCGGGGCGGGCTGCAGTGCACCGAGTAACCCGTGATACAATCGACAGCTGGACTGCACGCGAGCGGTCCTCTGGGTCAGCCTGTCGGAGAATCGATAATACAAAACTGACTGAGAGATGAATCCCGCGGTGCATTGACACCACGGCTCCCCGGAGCCTCGCCTTCCGCTGACAGCGCTGAAAGCGCGCACCGTCCCTTCCGCCCGTCCAACGACCAGCACTGGCCACGTATGAAACACACACTCCACTACTTCCATCTGTCGTCGGTCTGTTGGCCAACAAGACGTACGTACAGCTGTACGAACACTCGGCGTGGTCGGAGTCGAGTGGAGAAGCTTTAACGCTCACCCCAGTAATCGGAGAGCTAAGGTGTCTGGGCAAGAGATAAGTTCTACATCGGTGCACAGTAAGTGAGTCGTTTCTTAACGGCACATAAATACAGACAAGACAATTTAGTGCCATTATACATTTGTGATAAAGAACAGGCTGTGTACATGTCAGGATACGGCGAATGTGTTGTCGGCTGTCAAGAGGCTTGTGATTTTAGCGGACTTGTTCTACAGCTTGTTGCACAGAAAATTCACAACAACAAATCGAAGAAAGTGGACTCTGAGCATGCCACAGCGGACGTTGGTCAATGGTCATCAGTCAGACGCTTGCAGGTGCAAGGCGCAAGGGGGGCTGGAGTCATGCATGGTGCAAACAGTTCGATTAACGTCCAGCAAACATAGACCACAACAGGCCACAGACGCTGACACGACACAGTGCCAGTGCCGACGTGATATGCAGCCGTGCGTCAACTGCTCGAGCGTCTCAGACGTTGACAGTACGGTAAAAAATGCACGGTTTGGTCTAGTTTACAGTTGGCGCCTGATCCGCCTGGCTCTTCATCCGCCATTCTGTTGAGTAAACATGTATGTCATATACGCGTTATCCTCTTCAGGTTTTTGACGTCCCGTGACCACGTTGATCTTTCAACTGATCCGGAGAACGATTATACCGACGTTGGTTTTATACGCATTTTTATTTTTCCAGTTAAGAGCCCGTACGGAACAAACGGGCAAACAGACGGACGGACAAGACGAGCAATACGGCCAGCCTCCCATAGGACGGCTAATTACACCAGACGCAGCCGTAAATTTACCGACTGCGGGCAAATCTAAGCAGACAAAACGCCTACAGCCAGAAACAATAACGCCTCCCATTTAGGAACTTAGGACAAACTCATCTAGCATTCGTAGCAATGCAATAGTAGCATGTTTTTATTCACTTACTTCTTATGAATTATGTATTGCATTACGCACTGTGCTCGACAGAGTTACGCAAAAATACGCATACATCGCAGAAAGAAGAAAAAGACGGAGGCTGTAAAAGGGAAGAATAATTAATTTTCCGAGCCGAGCCAGCAGACATAACGCCCGTTATAGTTAAGAACTTATTACTACAGTATTGTTGTTTACCGCCACGATGCTAGGCAAAGGCGTTATAATATAGTCCAAGGCCGTGACGTTCAGTCACAGATGATGTATTGCATATTTACCTCAGCAGCAGTTTGCGTGGTAAGTGGACGATAATTAGACGGCGTCGCCGCACATATTATAATTCGATCGTACGGCGGAGTTTAGTCGGCCACCAACGGCGTTAAACCGCTGCGGCGTAACATCAAAGCAAAGCACGCTGATCAATTGAAATAAAAATAACATCGCTTTGAATTAATTTGAATAAAATATGTTTTGCGAACCCGAATGATGACGTCACATGCTACGCATTGTTAACAGCGTGTACTGCAGCGTGTGGCCGTAGCGTCAATGCAGCGCGCGTTCAGCGCGGGGAACTGGCTTGCATTTCGGAACAGGAAGTCGGAACTCGTCGATGATTGGTGCAACGGAAAGGGCATACAGTCGGCCTACGTCCGGTATGGCAGCGACATCTCGAAATGCATGTAACAGCTGAAGTCGATTGAGGTAAACAAGCAAGTAAATCTGCAGATACCAGCGGGTCCAATAAACATCAATAAAATTACAATAAACGGCAGCGGGCGGGCGCAGCCACAGAGCTGTCGCGATGGCGGCGGTACGGTATTTTCCTGCAGTCGGCACTGGAAATAAATTGGTTCGCTGTTGTTTTGAAGTAGCCCCAGTCGTCAGGCGGGCGGGTTGGAACGTGACGCGCGTCACGACGTCGTAGTTACAGAGCTGCAGAGGAAGACGCCGACGACGACTTGAACATGGCAGCAAGCCCAGACCGAGCTAAATGATTTGCGGCGGGCGGACGGCGGCGCTGGGTACACCGCGGCGGGAGCCAGACAGACAAACGACGCTCGGCCCACTCACTGGCCGCCGCGGCGGCGTTACGTCACCGCCCGGTGATCGTAAAGCTCCCCTGGCGGACCCACCGACCGGCGGCAGGGCCGGCCTGGGGTCCGCGGGGCTGGCTGTTGTTTATCGGCGTGTTTTCACCAGCAGCCAGACACAGCCGCCGCCCGCCGCCGCCACCACCGATAGACCGTATCAAACAGCAGGCGCAAACCAAACCAGCGGATCAACCGGTGATGCTGGCGGGGTCTTCTAAGACTGTGTTGAGTCTGAAAGTTCGGGGAAAGGTCGGCGAACAACCCAGTGGTTGTGGATTGTGATCGTGGGGATCAGGATTAGAAAGTTGTAATGCCATCGACTGCGCTTCTAGCAGTGCACACCGTTTCCCGACGCTTGCACTATTATCGGCGGATATTGCCCAAAGCAGCCAGCCTATACAGTATGCACGCTGAATCCCCGTGTGACGTTGTGCGACCCCAAGCGTCAGGCGGTGAACGGTTAAAAAACGTCGAGCGAGACGAAACGCAGATGCAAAGCGTTCGTTTGTTCGACCTGGTAGTTTTACATGCGCTCGCTTGCTTGCTTGGCTAGTAGCAGCTTGCTGTACAACCTTTGCCCGTGCGACATTGTGTGGCGTCTTCTGCGTATAATTTATGTCACCTTGGCTCGCCGGCAGTCGGCTAACTACCTACCAGCAACATTGTTCTTTTCATTGCGTTTCAAGTTCCGTCTAATGCTAAACGTCCGGCATATACGAGTACGCATACACACACTCGCCAGTTTCTCAATAACGCTATCTTTCCAACCGCTGGCATTTTTTATTCAAAAGGTCAAAAGTCAAGGTCACCGGTAATGCGTGACGGTTACAGGGCCAGGCAGCTCAGGCGCCAACTGGAAACAAGGCCTCAAAACAATGTTAAATCTAATTAACGACGAATGCCCGAGACATTGTTCGTCAGCTGCACACGGACGGCCGCATATCCTGCAGTCGGCAGTGAGCGCCGATATTTTTTTCTCTTGCTCAACCACCCACTAAGTCATAGCAAAGAACACGCAAAATACAACCTATGCACTAGAAAAATTCTCTAGTAGTCAGCACTTTACTAATCCGTGGCAATCTCTTCATGTTTACTATAAATAGCCTAACTCGGAACTCCAGATTTCCAGCTTAGCGCCCTTGATTATAGACCACGGCAGGTCACCGTAGGGCCTACGTGTAATCTTTAGGTGCGCTGTCAGCCACATGCATTGCACGCAGACAGACCTATAGGCCATGCACACAGCACACCTAAGAATAATACTGCGCCATTACACGCGGTGCATATAAATTAGCACCGAGCAAAACGTAGACATCACGTGACATGCTCGAGGCATGGCGGCATGTGGTAGACTACGTGGGTAGAGGAGAAGGGAAAGAGGTCAGGCGTAATTAGGTATAGATGACGTAACAGGCGACACAGTGCGTGTTTTGCCGCACCTCCGGTCGGTCGTAACTAATGTCGTATACTGTACGCAATATTAAATTACACAACAGCGACAATAACAACAACAGCAACGCCGGCCAGACACACACGTATTCACCGCGTGAAAACAGATCGAAGGCGTGCGCCGGGGGAGCGCGCCAGTGTGGAGGGGAGGGGAGAGAAAGGCCGGAACGGAAAGCAAGAGGAGAACAAGGCAATCATCGAACGCCCGCTGGCGGCCAATGCTGCATTATAGCAACGTATCGGTGGAGGCCGACTTTACGACGACGACGACGACGCAGCAGTTACTGCCGTTGTAACGGGCGTGTATATTACTACTAGGATAGGCCAGTCTGTCCATCTGTCTGGCAACTAGAACCGTTTGTCTGGACTGCGTCATTAACCTCCCTTCCTGGCATCGCTGTAGCCAATACATACGCCATCCACTCTATACTGCTTCCATGCACGCACTCACCACGCTTTCGCTGCTTTTCATTACATTCGTCGGTCGCCACTCACAATACTCAGAATATAATAATTTCTTATCGTACGCTCCCGAATTCGCTAGAACTTGTGTGCAGCAGGGCGTACATTGTGAACGTGGAGTGCAGCCAAAACGTGCAGTCCAAACAACACGATGTGCACAAACTCCAACGGCTTACCAGGGTTCCGCCCCCTGGGCCCTGACCTCGCTGAGAGCTCCCGAACCCCCAGACTTACTGCCCCTTCGCCTTGCTTCGAAGTTCAAAAAGAATAGTTAAAAACGCTCTGGTGTATACTACTTATGACCGCTGCTCAACGACCATCGTCGCTGCTCGACAAGTCGACACTGTAGAAACAACAAAGTATGCTGTCGCCGGGACAACGCGAGATGCTGCAATAATTAAAATAATTTCACCCGTCTGTACAGTCGGGAAACACAGTCACTGCGCAGACAAGCCAGCCACAGAACTACTGCAATTTCTTGCATTTCAAGAACGTTATAGGCAGCGTTACAGCTATCAAAGGGTTCGGCATACTGTGACTTCTCTAGCCCTACAGTCGTCGACGTGATAAAAAGCCGCATTACACTGCACATGCTTAGCAACAACCTGTGGACTTTAAGACGACGTCAGCAATAAGCAACCGCGCTCACTAGCAAACCGGAACATAAACAGGCTTTCAGCGCCATAAAAGGAAACGTAGCGAAGTAGCGCTGCAGCAGCAAAGTCAAAAATTCAAGTGAGTTACTCGAACGGCGGGTAAGAGACATTTATATATACGCCTGGAAGACACGGAAGGCAAAGTATCACTGAGTTCGTAACGTACGGAATTTCCGGGACATTTTAAAACTAATTTCATGCAGTTTCATGCCACTGAGACCAAATCAAGTTCAACCCAGCCTTCCATCCCTACAAGGTACAGATAAATCGAGTACCGGTCTGTCTGGCAGGGGTTAAGGAAAGGCGCGTTCACCTGTGTTGTGTGATCCCATATGGCAGCTGACGCTCCGTATAGTTCTGAGATGAAGTCCCATTAAGAGTTATACACACCTTCAAGCGTAAAACTTCATGGGTTAAGCGAAGTCAAGCGTTGTTAAGTCAATCAAATCAAACGATTCCTTGCAAAAACAACTAATGTGTGATCGCATTATTGTACAGTCTAAGAAAATAAAAGACAAAGACAATACGAGACAGTAGCATACACGAGTGGAGACAGTGTGCGACGGTAGTGGCATCGATGAGGTATCCGTCGCAGAGACCGCACACAATGAACTGGTTGAGTTGCTGAACGCGCGGTCTGCTGTCAGTTGACTTGAGTGACGCCGAGTCCACTTTGCTTGCTGCTGCTGTGCTGGACCGCGACGACGTCAGCGCCGTCTGCTGATTACGACTCATACTAAGATACTTCACCTTTCAACGCATCCTGCAAGCACATAACTGACCAAGATATATTTCACACACAATGGCATTTTTCCGGGTGTGCAGTCGTCCGACGCCTCCGAAGCAGCAGAAGTCCGAACCGCGCGACGGCTAGAAATATAGGGTTATTAAGGTTAGTGATATGTTAGGAAAAGGAATCAATCGCATTTCTGGCAGTGGCGGATCATGGCTATAGTGGCCTTTTGGATATGGCGCCGTAGCGGCCCCAGGCTACGGCGAAATAGAACCTGATCAAATTCGGACTAGTGCCCCTTCGGACTAATGACCATTTTTTCGAAGTTTTAAAGTCAGACGTACGGTACATAAAACTGGCGCTGCAAATAATCATCCATCGTCACACATGAACGCACATAATATAGCGTCGAGTGTAAAAACGTGGTGATGAAGGCGCATGGTGGACTGGTGGCGGATGAAGTAAAAAAGACGACTTGGAGCTTAGCCCGGCTGGATCCGATGACGTCACACACATGGCGACATCCTGGCACCACCGTCGTCTCTACACGCCGTCCACTCCCCACTGCCCATACCCCTGCGATACTCCCACAACTCACACTTCGGCGCCATCCATTAGTGACGCACAACACGCGCCATGCGCGCTGCTCGCTCCTAGCTCGTCGACTGCAGTCCACTACTTTAGAAAAACTATAATTAATGACGTCGCAGACTCGCAGACAGATAGACGGACATCGGCGCTCGGAATAGCGGCGGTAACGACAGCAGGGAAACGGGGGTATGGGCGGTCTTTCATGCTCTTCGGGTTTTAGAGGCAGTTCAACACCGGTGAAAATGCGTCCCACCTGACAAATACCCCTTAAATGGGCCCATACTCATCGATCGTTTTCTAGTCGCATTCTTCGTCAATGTCGACGACTGCGATGCGACAGAAAATGCAGAAATGCAACTAATAAATCAGAAAGCTATCCATCTGCAGTACCCCTCCACGGCTAATTATCTGTCACAATGCAAAGTACCAACGTATACCGTTTATCTAGAAAACTTGAAACGACAGTGAAAAAGAGGGTTTCACGAAGTGTCACAACACAATTCTAAAATACACTGGAGGCATTTTTGACACACGTACTGGTGCTATTGTTAATACTTTTATTATTACATGCCTCTAAAACCTCCACCTTACTGTAGACAGTTCAGGCGACGCAAAGAGACGAGCATTGCACCGGTGCACGGCGGCTGTAAGTTATTATACATTAAGGACGGCGGATGCGGCTGCGGAGCCAAGTAGCATCCGTTGCTTCTCGGACCAGCTGAGTCACAGTCAGGCTGTTACGTAATGACTCGTCGCGCTACCGGGGGACGGGAGAGAGTTAGAGGGGGGACAGGGACGGGGGATCGGTCAGTCTGAGATCTATGGACTACCACTGCGAGTCTGCAGTGACGTCATGTCTGCAGCGTCTGTCTAACTCCTGCCGTTTCGTGTATCTAGCATCTCCACACAACAGTCTATAATGACGACATCAATCGTTCCTCGCGCTGAGGAGTTCTTTGCGATGACTGATGGCACAGTGTGTCCCTGGCCCCCACAAGCGTAGGCCTACCTGCCAAACAGTGTCTAAATCCGTCCAACAATTTCAGCACGCTGCACGAATGCGAAATGCGAAAGGGAGCAGACAGACCACGTCACGGAGAAATGTGTATGAATAGGCGGAATCGCTTGCGCTGCAAGACGCGATCCCGCCCATAAAAAGGGACTACACTGAAAGACGCCCAATGAGCACTGACGTCTCAGAGTCCTGCGCCACCAGTTAGCAGTGAACATTTTGACGAATAATAGGCTAAAACTGACGCATGCATGCCTTTAAAATTAGCTACTTTTTCCGAATGTCTGATGCTTACATCTACGAGTGGTGCTGGTGATTACAGCTCTGCACGTTCTTGTTTTAGGCCTACTTTAATTATCACTTTACAATGCTCCACCTCGACTACATGTCGCTTATTATATCGCGACGATTTTTTAAGCACGTTATTGCATCCGCCTGTCTCCTGTCGCCCGTCGCCCGCATTGCACAAAGCGTCGCACCTTGATGACCCCTGTCATAAATACATCATAGTCGACGCTACGCGCCCCAACCAGCCCCACTCCTGCCTCCCCGGTCACCGAATACAACATAGGCCTACACTGTAGCTGTACCATAAATCGTTACACTATTCATAAGTTATTCATATGCGCAGAATGGCAACAGAGTCTGCGTTGTAAATTCACCGTCAGTCAACCCACTCAATCCAGCAAAAAAACAACCGAAAGACTGCCCGTGTCAGAAGAGAGGTTACCCCTGCATGAAACAGTCAACCAGAAATGGGCAAAAAGTTCATTAATTTGGCGGATGCGTAATTGCATATGCTCCTATGTATTATGACTTAACGGATTAAAATAAGATGTCTTTAACTATAATAGGGGTAGGGCCAACCAACCAAGTGCAGTTGTGAGCTTCCACATGTAATAAGTGAAAAAAAATTATATTCTGATCCGTCTTCTTCAGACGCATCTATTTTTCATTTTCAAAGACGTTCAGTACAATTTTTCATTTAAAACGCGACCTTTCTGCACCACTTTAACAGAGGTCACCTTACCC
>Ga0056128_1012097_pt1 | contig 10576 bp, 7 predicted proteins | sample WorMetLIZISLAND2_FD_71113 | JGI IMG/M metagenome (GOLD analysis project Ga0056128, IMG submission 71113) | Marine gutless worms symbiont microbial communities from Max Planck institute for Marine Microbiology, Germany - Olavius geniculatus... ... | reverse complement strand
TTCAAGCAAGACAGTGCACTAGCACACCGAGCTTGCAAAATGGTTGCGTTTTTGGATCGCGAGATGCCTGATTTCATGTCCACATGTTGCTCAGTACTGACACGATAAACATTTTCATTAGCAAACTAGATTAAGTTCACCATCGAAGTAAGGTAGCAACTGATCGCACTAGTTGAGACAAGCGAGCTTGTACTCATGACACATTATGACGTCAGCATTACGTCACGACTAGCAAAGAATATTTAATCAATTGCCATATTTAGTTTAAATATTTTGAATTAGTATTTCTTCAGCTACAACTGTTAAAAATTTTGTGTAAATTGATCATCATTTAATGTATTATGAGAGAAACAAAAAGGGGTCCCTTTTTTATGAAACACCGTGAAGTATTGTGACCAATCTAATGTACTTCTCGCGCGCATCAGTTTCTTTTGTATTCTTCTAAGAGCTTTTTCGTTCCTTTCGTCTTGTATTAGAGACCCGACGTGTAATTGAGACCCGTTTAATATTATAATAATAGTGACTAACGTCGAGGTCGTTATTGGAAATTGTCTCCCCGAAGTTCATAAAATATTGCCCGATTTTAGGAACTGAAAGGAAAAAAATTCCAATAATGGTCGATGACGCTAGTTGCCATTTGTCTTGTTTTATCTTGTTATGAAAATATGGCGCCTCGAAGATAATGGGGTCACGACCTGGACTTTTTGTGGTCACGTGACGTCATCGGTCACGTGACCATTCGACTCCCGGGGGTCGACTTCCTATGGGTGGTCCATATTGACCATGCGTCCATCTGGCATTGGTACGGAGATATGGCCGTTTGAACTTCTTCCAGGAAGGCTCTTCCAGGAACAGAGGTCGGTCGGTCGGTCGGCGGTCGGTCCTCGATATTACACTGATCTCATATACTCTTTTTCGCTACGTTAGGAACGTAGCGCGCGATGAGTAAAAATTTAGCAAGCAGCCGACTGGTTTGGTGGCGTAGGCCTAACAGTGAGGACGTTGGACTTAGGTTCAAAAGTTGACTAAGTTCGAATCCTGCAGGTCACGTCGCTATCAAGTGGTCAGTGGCGGATTCAAGGGAGAGGGAGGGGACGGAGCGGGGGGCGCCCCCCCCCCTTATTGACCGGATGGATCTTAAAACAAATAAAACTTTTGCACGAAAATGCATTATTTTTGCCTAAAATTTTCAAACATTTTATGGGGAGGGGGCTAGACTTCACCCCCTACCCTTCCCCCTTATTCCAAATTTCTGGATCTGCCGCTGCATATGGTTGCTATTAGGATGAGTGACATATAAACTCTTCGATATAGCCAACAAGCAGGTCAACTCACCGGCCTGCATGACTGCTGGGACAAAAGCGGGAAACGTTCATCTGTTTTGGGGGGAGGGCAGGTAACACGGTGTGATACCGTATGGCAGGTGACGCTCCGTAGCTTTGCGATCGGTTTATCATAAAAATTTTTACATACCTTTAATTTTCTAACCTCTTTCGATCCAAGAACGAAGATGCGTTTGACCACCACAATAAAAATATAACAAATGAAGCTGTGTAATTGGGACTGGTGATCACAGTATAAATCACGGCATGTATAGTCACTATTAATTTTGCTATGTTGTATAACTCAATACGTTGTTTGCTATGGGATATTGCGTGTATTTATGTTATAATGTGTACATATTGTATGCTTGTTTGCTGTTAGCGGATCGATAGTAAAAGGGTTTGTTGTGAAATTTTGTTATCGACTAAAGTGTTGTCCGTTCACCGCCTCGACAAATTGGTTCAAAGCTAAATGTAAGCTTATTACAATTTCGCACCAACCATTCGTGCACAGTCTTGTCAGAACTGAGAGTGATGTACAGGGTGCGGCAAAAAAGTGGACCTCTAAAGTTTTTCGCTGTTTTCTCAGCAACCGTTTAAGATTTAAATTTGAAATTTTACAGACTTATTTAATAATATCTTTTACATCTAACTGCTACGTAGCATGCGATTTTGTTGAAATACGACGAAGTTACAGATTTTTTAACATGATCGCCTACCGATTTTTCAGCATTTAAAATGTTATCGCTACAACACCAATTTAATAACAGCGTTAAACAACACAGTTATGACAGAATTCCATTGTCACTGCGAATGTTCGAAGTGTTCACCACCAGCTCCAAGTTACAACATCAGCCTCCAGTCGCCTTATTTGAGAAATCTTTTACAGCCTTGTCGATCAGTCCCTGTGGCAGGTTGTCCCAAATAACTAAAACGCTTCCTTGAGTTCGGCGCTTGTTCTCGGCTTTGTTTCAAGTTTACGGCAAGCCTCCAACATTGCACCCCATACGTGATAGTCCATTGGGTTCATATTCAGCAAATTTGGAAGCCATTGGTCTAATTTGTGATGATATCTGGACAGTTAGCCCGCAGCCAGTTTTGTGCGCTGTGCGGCGTTGCGCGCTGTGTGTGCTGACGCGCCGTCCTGCTGGAAGATGAATCCGGTGGGCAGCCGGCGATTGCTTTAAAGGAACCATAATTTAGTGATAATATATAAACAATATAAATGACTGTTTATCAAAATGTCACTGTGACGTCATTGGCAGTAACGCGTAACCAGTTTTTGAAAATTAAATAGCATTTTTAGCTTGAACATTTTTAATGCTAAAAAAATCGGTACGCGGTTATATTAAAAAGTCTATAACTTTGTCGTTTTTTAACAATATCACATTTTACTTGACATTTAAATGTAGAAAATGTCATTAAATAAAGCCGTAAAATTTCATATTAAAATCGCAACCGGTTGCTGAGAAAACGGCGAAAAACTTTAGGGGTCCAATTTTTTGCCGCATCTGTAGGTCTAGTGTTCACACAAGGCGACTGTCACGACGACGATCGCCTCGTATAGGCCTATATTCTGTGTATTAGAGACGACCGGAAATGACTTTTGCATTTCTATTTCCTCCCATACACATCCAGTCAATTCCCACTTCTTCCCATTCCAATTCCCAATTTTGTAACCAATTTCCATTCCCATGGGATTCTCACTGGGCTTTTCCCATTCCTTCTCATTTTCATTCCCGAACATTCGTTCAATCGTTGCGGCATAAACACTTTTGGCCTATCGAAAACGCAGACTGCAGTGCATTGCTTGTCGTTGAGTCTAATGGGGTGTTTACACGATCCAGCAAACGTCCAGCAAACTTCCAGTAAATGCAATGCTGGACGTTTGCTGGATCGTGTAAACACCCTATAAAACTGATCACGACAGCCAGAACCACGCTTTACTGCATTACTTTTTAGCATAGGCCTAACTGAGCATCACAAACTAAAGAAAATATGCCCAAAATGGTATTGTACTTTGACTAACTATTGTTTTCTATGCAGAACAGGATTGTCATCAAAACCAGTTGCCGATGGGAATTTATTCCCATGAAAATCAAGGCCATTTCCATTTCCATAAAGGCTGTTTCCCATTCTTTCCCATTTCCAATTTTGTCATTAATTTCCATTCCCATGGGATTCCCATGGGATTCCCATTCCAATTGGAAATCCCATTCTTATGTGTATGAGATACCAGCAGCATCTAAGTTAAAACAGATAGGACGGGGCGAAAAGTTGAAATTTTCCGACATATGACATATGGGACTCAATATTTTAGTTTTGTTTGTACATTTATTTTAAAATGTGTGTGATTTTTAGCCGAAATTTTGTGCTTTTGCATGTTCCGACAGGAAAAAAATTTCGACAGTCTGAACATTTATGAAGGAGCAATTGCTCTCTTTTTGCCACGACACCACTAAAACGAAAAAGTATTTGGACCTTATTAACAATTGAAAATGAAAAAAAACTGCAGACGCGATGGTTGAATAAAAAAAGAACAGCAAAGAGGAGAAAATGTAACGCTTAAACCTATACACCTTAAAAATACTCGAAGCAACACGCACTGCAGACTTGCGGAAAATATTTTGTCTGTAGAACAACAAGCAGGGAAAAAACCGCCTTTATTTTTCAGTTACTGAAATGTTTTTATGACTGTAAAGTTGAAACAACGCTGATTTGGAGTATCTTCAGTAAGTAAGCAAGTAAGTAAGTGTTCTTATGGCCTGCAGTGCACACAGTGGCGTAGCCAGAAATTTTAATTGGGGGGTCTCGTCTCCCTTACTATCCCCTCTTCTTTTCTCTTTTGTCCATTTTCTTCCTGTCCCTTTTCCTTTTGCCCACCTTTTTCCGTGTTTTCTTTTCCCTTTTTCCTTAGAAGTATAGGACCCTCTAAAATCCAGCTAGGGGGTCTAGGTGAGCCTTGTGAGCTCCCCCAACGGGGGTCTGGGGCGAAAACCCAGCCGAAATCGAATTTGGTGCATTTTAGCTTTAAAAGGTGCCTTCACAAATTAAACAGAAAAGCCACAACCTGTGTGATTTGTGCTCCGCCAAGTACAGCATAGCTGCATAGAAGACAATTGGCATCGAATGGCGTCTGGCGACGTCTCAATACCAATGACAAGACATCATTGCCCTTTGATCGTCATTAATTCGTCGCTTGATAGCCAAAACTGATCTAGTAATTCATGCAGCGACCACCTCCCACCCCACTTCGGAGGAGAGAGTTCATGGATGCCTTGCTGAGACGTTCTAGACGTCGTATACTGTGGTTGTTGGATTGGCGTCGTCTTTGATGAGCCGCCGATTGGCTGGCGACTCTGTTCGCTGTTCATTTGATTTGCCAATATCATTAACATCATCATCATCATCATCACATCTGCCTGTTTGTTTGGCTTCGTTTTCGACGATGGTCCATGTAGCGTGTCCTGCGGCTAGGCCGCAAGGACAGGCGAATGCCGAAATATTCCGGCCCGCCGATGATCCACGATTTCGTTATCCAGTCCGCTTGCTGACTGCATTACGTGGTAAATAATCCGCTCTATAGCTGTTAACACTGACACGCTGCAACAAACCTAGCTGTATTCCAGATCGCGACTAAACCAACTTCTTGTAAATAAATAAACAATCAGCCAACAAAGCCGGTCTCATGTTTTTGCGGTAAGTTGGCTACTTCCAACGCCGGTATTTGAAACGCAAGGTGTCCACTTTTCTTACATAATTATTTCATAAGACCGAATAACCTACGAAACGTTTGACATTAAAGGTTTCGGTGAAATATTTAATGATCACGATAATGGCTTAGTGCAACTTCAATGACGAGTGTAAAGCGATTTGACTAAGATAACAAAAAACACGCGTCTTACAGTTGATAGTAGCTGTTATTAGAGCAACAAATAAGACATTTGATAACGTGTACTGAATTAGCGAGCAAACAGAAACTTTGCATCTGCACTCCCTCAGACTTCATTGCCCAGATAGTCGGCGGATTGTTGAAACTTCAGCTGCAAGCTTGATGCATTTTCAGTAAACGGATTTGCGCCAATTCCGCACACCGCTTCAGTCCGGTACTGGGCCAGCCTGGTCTAATACATCGTCGTCATATTCGTTGATTGGTAATAATTAGCGAACACGTTACGCCGACAGCGTTGGATGCTAAATAGCGCATTCACCATTATAATACACGTGATGTCGAATTTGCATTAAACAGTTGAGAAACGTGGTATATAGGTATATTTCGTTTGGTCGAAGCAATCAACATGATTTGATCTTCTTTTGTCTGCCATGTCTAAATCGCTGAATTTGAACACAATGTGACACATACCACTGCAGTGTTAAGCCCAGATTCCATTACTCCGACTTTGCGTCAAAGTCCGTGGACTTTGTCGCCGACTTTCATAAGTTGTGTACGTGACTTTTACTGAAACTGCACGGTGAAGTTTTGGTGAAACTCGGCGTATAATAAAATTTGCATGGGTTTTATAAACGGCTGATGGACATCTAGTTTGTAGAAACCCGATGTATAAGCTTTAAACTACATCGTTAAATTGCTAACTAACGTACATTCAGTAACAGTAAAAATATCCCGTGGCCGTGGTGACCTTGAATTCACTTTGACACGCCAACGTGCCTGTGTCCTGCGCGTTAATTTTGTCTAATAGCCGACGTTTAATGACACGCACATGTTGCCAACAGCCACAAGCAGACAGAAACACAGAGAAAGTTTAAACACATTGACATATAGACACACATACACGCAATCTGCAGTCTGACTGCCTTGCGGACGACTAGTCAACTCGACATGTTCATTGCTTGCGGCCTGCGGCTAAAAACTCATTAAACACACAATAATTTAATGATGTGTCGATTGTCAACTCATCTGCATGCAACATACAACTACACGCCTGGAGCCTGATAGATGCAGTCTTGCTTGCTTTTATTGAATATAGGCTAAAAAAGTAAGTAAGTAAGCGAATCTTTTAGTCTATTGCACAAAACGAACGTGAGTGCAAAAATACCAATGACGAACACTCAAAAGTTACACATATTTAAAATGCAACGGCTAACAAAAAACACTTGAAAAACCTACAAGCACTAACAGATTGCATGTGATTGCATGCATGCTAATCCTAAGTTACAATTAGACAAACAGACCAACCACTCAATACTGTCATTTGCACAAAATGAACAAAACCGCGTTACAAGAACCATGAAAAAATCGGTAGCAAGTGTTTTCATGGACGACATCGAGTTCTTCTATAGCTACTCTGTGGCGCGGTCTGTCTGTCTATCTATCGCCCGTCGTCTGTCACATTCTTTCACACTCTGCTTAAACTGTTCGACAGATTTGGACGTCATTTTGACAGACACATTGAGGAGTCCAATGAAACACTGTGTTATAGACGGGAATTTTTGACTCCAGAAGAAAAGTAGATTTAAATGCTGAACCACGAGCAGCCAAACTTGCAACTGCCTACTTATGATTCACCAGGGGGCGGGATCAGTCAGCGATTTCGCGTTTTGCCGAATTACTTCGCTCACTTATTTTTCGTTTTGTTAATTTGTATGGGCTTGTATTTGTATGGATCATTGTGGGTTAATGTTCTTATCAGGATGTGTTTTACACAGCATAGCAACAACGTCTTTGTTTTGTGTAGCAAAATATCAAACGACACTAGCGTATATTTAGAAGCAGTGCCAGCAACTGTAGCAGCGATATGCTCAGTTCTGCTCATTGTTCACATTACTACTGAGCAGCGATTACGTCGGGTCGGACGCCTGCAACTTAATCAAAACGTTTTCTCGTCGACGTCGCTCAATTACCCGCTAAGCGCACCGAACATCCATCGATCATCAGAACAGTGACCATGGCGTGGACTGGTCACTATAACTGACCATTGTCCACTTACCGGCCGCACGCCCGGCGTAATGCTCACTCAGCCCAAATCACCGGCAATCATGGACGCCAAACCGACTCGGCTAAAAACGATAATTTCCGACGATTTTCGGCGACGTTTAATGTCGCGTTTTAACGACTGAAATGCATCGATACGATATGCAGTAGTGCAGAGAGGCATTACCCCCAATTTATTTTTCACAATGCATAAGCGGGCTGGATAACACGCCCCTCCCTTAAAATTGGTGCACGTTTTTGTACAGCCGTGACTGTAACAACAAAGTTTTCAGTGTTGTTTTATTAAAAGTAATGGCTTATTTTGGTTCGTGATGCCTACTGCTCAATGTGTTCGTGTGGGTCGGCAGTGGTATGTCTGCATGGTGCACTGCGGGTTCAAATGTTCGTTGACGTAAGCAACGGAAGACCTCATAGTGTGCTGCGGTATCGTTAGCTCATGCCAATCAGCTGCCACTTTCGAGTTCCGAGATTGTAAAGCGCTTCTGGTCGTAAGTCTGGCTCACTCACATAAGAAGCGCCGTAGCAAGTATATACTAAGATTACATTCTAAACATGTAAATAAAAGACGTTTATTTTTCTTTCTACTGATTACTAAACGTTGAACTCAACGAGGGCTTAACAGACTGAGCATGCGTGTGATAACTTCGCACGAATCTCATGCTACATACTGCAGATATGGCCCCAAGATTTCTCGCAAGTCGCCCCTTGCCGGAAACCCGGTCCACAATTTCGCAATTTAGTCTCGTTTTAGATTGCTGTTGATGACCGATATACGACAGCGACTGTTCGCGGCCAGTGTGTTAAACCAAAGTGCCGCCGATTAATTTGCTTGAACGCAGAGACTTATCTGTCACTGATACTTAGAATATGAAAGCGCCTGAGTGATGTCTACGAGTGTGTTCGTGTGTCTGCGGTCCACATTTGTTTCCCCGTAACGATTTATTATTATATTCACCTTTATTCGTTATTCAGTGACAGAAAACAAAAACAAACAACAAATAAAAAGCGGAAACAAAAATGCGGAGACAGTTAGACCGAATTGTTCAATTTATTTTTGAAAGCCAAAGACTGCTAGCTGCTATAAGCTACATGCACACATATACGCCGGTGGAAATGATGCTGATGTTTTTGTACATTTTAATTTACCAAAAATAGTACCAATTACAACAACAAATAATAGGCCCCCTACTTTAATGTGTTTGTTTGTCTGTCCGTCCGCGAAATTATTTGCAAAGTATTGAACTTTTAAAACTCTGAACGTGACACGAGAAAAAATCGATCCCATTTTGATGACAATTCCAGTTTTGAAGCACGATTCTGATTTTTCAAAGTCTCCGAAGCGAACTAATTTAAACATTGTGTGAACTACACTCACCGTCACGTCAATCGAGAACCAAATAAGAACACAGATGATAGACATGCACAGTGCTGTGCAGTAAAACACATTCCTATATGACAAGACAACGATAAACGACATCTGAAATGCACGGTTTTATATCAATAACGTCTTCTAAGATCATCACGAATTCCATTTGCTCGCATGTGCAGCGGTTTTGTCTGTCAGATGTTCACAAAACTATACAGTGTTGTAGTATAATAGTCGATGAGTGAATGACTGATTGAGACCGAGTTGATTGGATGATGATGACGTCATAGTGATGTCACGGCAGGTGGTTGCGATAGTGTCCAGCCGATGCCTCACCAACTACAATGTTCCACGTGATCGCTTTATCTGACCGTGCGAAACACAGGGGACAGTCGGCAAACATGAGCCGCATTATGGGTCTTGCCCGTTCGTCCATTTGTCTCTGTGTCTGTCCGTCCCGTCTGTCTTTTTTAACTTGAAAAAAGCCGCAAAAAAACAAAAATTAGTGCAAACGTTACAGAATGTATGTTAAGAAAATAGGAGCATACGAAGTTGCAATTCTCCGACAGACACTGTTAATTCTTGACCGACGAATTTATGGATGCTCAAAATTCAATTTTACCCTTAAATTTGTTTAACTGCGAGACTTTTAGCCTCTAATTTAGTATTTGTGGAAAAAAAATTCCGACAAAAAGCTTCAATTGCCCACGTTAAAATTGAGGGACGCCACTAAATTACACTGTTATGATATATACAAGTTGACGATGACAGTATGACAATTTGTCCCTGACTAGTCGTAGTCTGCAGTGAGTAGGATGGTCGTTGTTCAGCCAAGCAATGCCCGGTGTCATCGGAGTCAATTACTGGGGCAATAACGCCGCTATAGTCAAGCAGTAGTAGTAGTAGTAGTAGTAGTAGTAACTGTTGTTGTTGTCGTCGTCGTCGTAGTTGTAGTAGTGCATCGATGTCATTGGCTATATAGAAGGGCAATAACGTCGCCGATAGTGGTGCAATGCGTCATTCACGGCTTGTCGATCGTCTCCCGTCCCTTGTCGGCTGTCCACTGTCCTGTAACCAGTGACTGCAGACGCCGGCTACTACTACGTTTCTACTACTAGTACTACACATTCCAGTCCCGTGACTGCAGACTGCGACTATAGTCTGTCGACTCTGGCTAGTGACGCGTGACCAAACCACACACTAGTCAGTCTATGGTCGTCTCTTTCTGACTTTCTCTCTTCGTGTCTGTCTGTCGTTCTGTCGTCGTTGTCAAGTAATCGTCCTCCAGTCGCTACAGACCCGCTATCCGTTTCCCATCACAACTAACCCGGGAAACAATGTCGTCTCTCCATATACCACAGTATAGTGATGAGCTTTTTATGCATGTTCTAATTCGTTGGAGCTTAAAGGTCACCCCAAACGCACTAGCTAAATTTTTAAAAAAATTTTGATAAAAATTTGAAATGGAGGATATGCGGAAGAAAGTTTGTGTGTCCAACACGCAGAAAAATTACCCAGACTGCTGTTTGTGCGGCTGTGCGCGCAAGAAAACGGCGATTGATTCTCTTGAGAATTTTTGCAGCGACATGGTCGAGTTCTTGTACGATGTTAGTTAATTGTCACTAGCATCAAGCAACTACTGGATCGTTGAGGGGGGGGTCGATTTCACGCAGCTTAAGCACTTGATTAACGCATGCCGTTTCGACGAAATTTGCGCGCAATGTTCATTGTACTCACAGTTTTTCTCTCACTCTTCAATTGATCTAACCCAATCTCTGTTGAGTAGGCCTAATAATGTGACTATTAAAATGAAAATTCGCTCTACTCACCCATTGGCGAAACTTTGTCGTCGGCGCCAGGAGGCAAAATAACGCTCGGCACCCCCCCCCATCCCGGCTTGCCATTTATATTAGGTTTTTAAACAGCTTATGTATT
>Ga0056128_1012096_pt1 | contig 10576 bp, 10 predicted proteins | sample WorMetLIZISLAND2_FD_71113 | JGI IMG/M metagenome (GOLD analysis project Ga0056128, IMG submission 71113) | Marine gutless worms symbiont microbial communities from Max Planck institute for Marine Microbiology, Germany - Olavius geniculatus... ... | reverse complement strand
ACTTATTCCAGTCATGACGAAAGTCAACTTCAAAAACGACAATAAACCGAAAAGCAAAGCCGTCACGCTGAGCGGAGTGACTGTTTCGTGTTTCGTTTCAGTTTTTACGTGTTACGTCACGCAAAACCATCAAAGACATGTAGGCCTGTGCTGCTGTCAGAAACAGTCTTTTACCCACAGATGTCGTATGCGTGTTGTACTGGTTCATTGTCGAGCGAATGAACAGTGAACTACCTCAGAGACAGTAAGTAAGTAAGTAAAACGTGAATTTATGTATCACACAAGGTTAAAATTAACCTCTATAACGCGCTAAGCTAAGCAAGAGGTTTATCTTCAAAAAAGCGTTCACATGTGTCGAACTGTTCAGTAACTAATCTATTTTTGCGAAATTACTCCACATGTCAATCCAGAAAAGCATTGTCGGTGCATATCTATTTACAGGAAAAAAATACCCGTTTGTCGTCCAACGAACACTGTCACAGTCCGGCCACTCAAAAGATATTTGCTAAACGTTTGTTATTTGACTAACTCGTGTATGCCCTTTTGTGCTTGTATGCTCTTGGGGTGGATAAAATGTGTATAGACATTCAGCAAACCTTCGTATCTGGTGACCCAGTTGGAGTCGTCATATTGAAACTGTCCTTGGTGCGTATAGGTGTACGTATCACAGGGCGTAAACTGCCCGTTACCTGTTCACACACGTAACCACTAACATTAAGCATCACGATAATTTTTCGTTATTGCGACACTACATAATACTACTAATTTCGATTCGATTTTGTTTGAGCAGTAGCCTAAGTCTTCTTGGAAATACCAGGCCAGGTCCCCAACGAGTAGCTTTAGACACTGTTAATGCGATAATGGCAAATATCAAAATCAAAAAGACCGAATGAACGCAATATCAAAAGTGATCGCACATCAAGCTAGTCATCAGCGTCCATTCGTTTTCTTGTTAAAATGCACTGATTAGAGATTAGACCTAATACTAGGCCTATATAAGTGTGTTCTACATTGACATTTGCCCAGACTTAGCAGTAAACAAATGCGAGATGTTAAGAGATGTTAAGACAAAAAAAATCGTGAATAAAGTGGCCAATATCATCTGTTGTAGCGATTAGCGTTTTTATCCACTATCCGGTCCTGGAAGCAGTGAAGAAGAAGACTGTCACGTCTTGCTCAAGGCTAAGTACTGCACCATGCATTATGCACACAATAAAATGCACAAAAAACCGGCGTGACCTTGACCTTTAACGTATGACCTTGATATTTAATAAGCTTCTAAAAATCATTCATCAAGGTGCATGTTTACGCCAAATTTCGTCAACATGAGTGCAGCACTTCGTGTTAACAGAAAAAAACCTAGCAGTTTGAGACCCCTGTAGTTAGATTATATATTTTCGAATAGAAAAATGTGATCGTCAGTGCTGTTTGAAAACTTCCTGTCCAAGAGATGCGTAGATACAACAGTGCAGTGTAGCGATAGAAAGCAGGCCCGTCAAGAGCCACAGCGGGGCTCGGGAAAATTTAATTAAATTGCGCTTTCTAAATAATCTTACTTACTTACTTACTTACTAACTTACCCCCTCCCACCCGCTACCCTCTCTCGACGGGCCTGATAGACAGTGGTGACAGAACGCACCGTTGTCGTACGGTCCTGGGTAGAGAGGCTGATACGCTGCCGGTGCCGACTGCTGGCTGTAGGTCTGCAACGGCTTCAACTCTGTCAGTGTGGACAGGACGTCGTTGGACGAGGCGGCGACTGAACCCGGCTGACGTAAGTCATGGGAGCGGCCGACCAGAGCGTCCGTGAGACGAGGGTCCTGCTTCGAGCCGCTACCGCTGCCACCGCGGGCACCGTGCAGAATGATCAGAGACCCAGTGCCGCCAGTGTGCGCCGGGATACAGTTGTTGTTCGCTACGCAATCCAGCACAAATCCCAGCATTTATACTTAGGGTAGTTCGCAGTGGCTTCTATCCCTATACCTGGTGGGCGCACCTTGCGCTCAGTAAAAAATGCGGGGGTTAAAGGTGTAGATCAAAACTTCCCCCCATTTTCGGGCTCAAGTTTCCCCCCTTCCAATTTTAAGCTCAAGTTTCCCCCCCCCTTTCACTTTCGAACTCAAGTCCCCCCTTTGGGCTTTTCCTTCTCTCTAGGGGGACTTTGTTGTTGAAGGTGTAGATTGTCTAGTGAAAAATGGGGTGAGTTTTGATCTACACCTTTAACCCTCTTATTTTTTACTAGACAATCTACACCTTTAACAACAAAGTCCCCATAGGGAAAAGAAAAGCTCAAAGGGGAAACTTGAATCTGAAATGGGAAAAAACTTAAACTTGAAATTGGAAGGGGGGAAACATGAGCCCGAAAATGGGGAAAAGTTGCGCCTGATTTCGATTCCATATTTGGGGATATAGATCGTCAGCTAAAGCACAACGGGAAAAGCAAAGCCTAGACCATCTGTCCTATTGCCAGGATTTGATCCAAAACTGTGAAAAAAAGTTTCTCTGGTTAAAAGCTCAAATAGTTTTTTTTTTATTTTGCAATCAAACAACTACAAAATTTATTCTAGAGCACTAAAATTTTTTAGGAAATTCTTAGTTGCTTTAGTTATTTACCTTTATTTACCATACATATGAACATAGCATATATATAAACGTATAGACAGCAAGAGCGAAAACATAGTTAGCCAAACTAGCGATTTATACATTTTTATGATTACACTTATAAAATTAAGTAAAACGAAGGTAAAGTTGCGTGTTTTCATCTACTTCAAGCCAGCAGTGGTAAATACAATAACACTGAACGTTTGAAACCAAACTGCAGCTTGTACGACATTATACAGGGTGGTCCAAAAACGGCACAAAGTTTATGGCACCATAATTTTGCAACCATACATCACAGAGTCATGCGGTTTTCAGCAAAATGTTCCAAAAAAATTCTTTACATGAATAAAGTCACTGTTTAAATGCAGCAATTAAATATTCTTCGTTTTACCGCTGGCAAGTAAACTATTGAAAACAGTATTACCTTCAATGTACTTTTGTCCACCAAAACATGCCACTATTACTTTTTCAACAGCTTCATAAAACATTGGCCGATTTCAATAATTTTTGACAAGCGACATTAAAAAAACTTGACACAAAGGTTTGTAGTTTTGGCCATCTCACCTTAACGTTGTTGCTACACTACCGTGTGAAATGCAGAAGTCGCTGTTTGGCCATTGAAAACAATCGATTCCTATCGGGTAGCATATGCGTCGGCTCAAAAATTATTAAATAAATAGTCACAAATGCAATTGGCAATTATTATCACTCAAAAAATCATATGTGTCACACCACATCATCTTCATTTCAGCACGTGCTCAAAATGTTCTCCTGCTGCACAAACGCAAGCGGTAGACGTTGACACCATTTGCCAACAGCACGTTCAGTAACTGCGTGACTCAAGCGGCCCACTCGCTGTTGATGTATCATTTCATTTTGTCGACTTACAATTTTAAAATAAAGACAAAGCAACAAATTTTCAATGATTTTGTGGTCTCAGTAATTTTCTGAGCTGACACATGCACTACCCACTATGAATTCATTGTTGTCAATGGCCAAACTACGACTTCCGCATTTCACAAGGTAATGTAGCGACAACCTTAGGGCGAGGTGGCCAAAACTACAGACATTTGCGTTAAGTTTCTTTTTAATGTTGCATGCCAAAAATTATTAAAATTGGCCAATGTTTCACGGAGCTATTGAAACGATAACAGTGCCACGTTTTTATGGAACGCTGTGTTGAGGGTAATACTGTTTTTGCATAGTTCAACTGCCAACGGCAATAACAAAAAATATTTAATTGCTGCATTTAAATACTAAGTTTAGTCATGTAAAAATTTCTTTCGAAACATTTTGCTGAAAACCACGTGACTCTATGACGCACGGTTGCAAAATTATGGTGTCACTAACTTTGTGCCGTTTTTGGACCACCCTGTATAATACTTTTTTCTCTAAGTTATGCAAATACTTTTTTTAATATTCACTATGTTTAAAATCACAGACTTGGACAAAAACGTTTATAGTACTTTATTGTGGTCAATAATAAGGGAAAGTGGGTCCGTCTTTTAAGTTATTCCAAATGATCAAAGCATTTCATTAATTTCAGCCATGAAAGATTACTGCACAATGCACATGGCTGTGGCCCAATAGGACCTAAATTATGCAATTTTAATTCTAAATCCAGTAACCGTGAGAACGGAATGAGGTCAACTTACGATCACGAAACTGTTGCATGTAAGCCTTGACCGTTGAAGCTGATACGTGCATTCCGCTAGAGCCCGCAGTGCTTGGTGGGTAGTCGTGTTTTGCGTCGGCAGGGTTGATGGGAACCAGCTGAACCGTTGTTATACCTGCCACAAAAGCACAATCATTTCTTGCTACCTTCAGGCAGCTGAACGTAAAAGTATTTTGCACTTTCATGTAGCAATCATTGGATAAAAAAACACATTTTGCTCAAACATTTATGTCTTAATTAAGTGATACAGTGGACGGATGACATCAAGCAGTGTTCATTTATAATTACAAAAAATAGCAAAAAAATAGAAACCGAAAACTCGAGAAACGATCGTCAGCTGACGGGCTGTGACCAACGTCAAGGGGCGGGGGTAAAATAGCAGTAAATGAATAAATAAATAAACAAGAAGCCCAGCTGTCCTAGGATAGCCGACCATACTGATTATCAGTGACATTCAAGGTCAATGATCTCCATCTTATCTGACAGAGTGCAGGCCTATGTGACTTTCTATGAGTGATAAATAGTAACCTTGGCCGTATCTCTCACCGTTGCCGAGATATGGCCAGTTTTCCGTTAAAACGCACATTTTTCCTAATCTCCGTTTATTCAACCCATTGCATTAGATTGATGAAATTTTGCATGCCTAGGTTTAAGACACATAGCTAATTATTCGCGTAAAAATTTTCCCCTCAGACTTAACGCTTAGTCAAAATACACCCGTTACAGACGACGGGCGACGAAGGGACAGACGACAGACAACAACCGTACCATAAGATCGACCGTTACTTAAGTACGGTCGGCTAATAAACAAATGAATCAGTTTCCGTGATCACCGTTGGGTGTGGTGTATGAGGCTGCAGTGACGATGGGTGGCGCCGCCGTGCGAAAGCCGCCAGCACCAGCAGCTGCCTGAGTCGAGTCGTGAGCCGTGTTCGTGGAGTCGGTGACGGCGTGGTGTATCGGCGGTAGACCAGTAGCGACATCATTGTTGACTGTGGCCAGGTACTGCCGCAGAATGTCCGCCGAGCTTACGTCCATTTTTACCGATTTGCTGTTCACCGTCTGCCAGTTCTACAACAGTCGTCAGTTATCGCAACTAGTTCCACGACGTGTTTCTTAATAACCCGTTTACACGATCAAGCAGTCATCAAGCAAACATCGAGCAGACATCGAGCAAACGTCGAGCAAACATTGAGCAATTATATATGTTAGCTGGACGAGCCAGCTCGTCGAGCCAGCTTTATCGTGTAAACGGGTTAAAAGGCGCGTACACTTAGGCGACGTGTAACTAAAATAAACTGAACTAAATTGGCATGGTTTAGTTTTTGACTAAATTATTAATAGGCAAACGGTAATGCATTACTGTAGGCACCGTCTAACGTTGTCGGTGGCTTACGTGAACACGCTCATGTACTCGTCAACCAATGACCAGTGGGCTCGCTGTGTTTGCCCATTGGTCAGGTCGTCAAAAACTAAATCGCGTCAGTTCGGTTCAGTTCCGTTCAGTTACATTACATCGCTCTGTACGCGCCTTTAGTAAGTAAGTAAGTAAAAGTAAATGTAAATTAAGAGTAAAATGTAAATTTATATAGTGCATATTGTTAAATTAACCTTTAATGCGCTTGTATAACTGAAGTAAACTCCCAGAAAATCACGCAACATTGCCGCCACAATTAACCGACAGCTGAATTGCACGTTTTCTCGCAAAAAAATTGCACATGAGCTAACAGTTGCACATCATGCCGAGTGCCGACAAAATGATTATGACAAAAAACGACAATAAACACTAGAAATTCCTGGCAACATATGGACGCTTCAACGTTTTCGCATCTTTTATACAAAAACGAAAACTATCTCTCTTTTTCATCAACTTTGACCTTTCCGTTATGTTTGCTGCGCCTCTGATATATTGCAAAAACGGCGGACCAATAAGTTGTACAAAAACAAGTTATACTAAATAGTACGCATCACTGTTTAAATACCTTAATCCACAATAACGCAATAAAGCTGTAACGCGATGCTATACACAGCCATTGTATGAAAAGACAAGATAATGTTCATACGAACACGGAGTCTGTCCAATGCATTTCGATAGTTTACAGTATATGTCCGTATAAATATAATCAGTGAGCCGTTTAGACCAGTAGAAAAAAAATCAAACAGTTTAATTTCAAATTGTACAGCAGCATAAGATCCTTTCATAAAATGTGTATTATTTTAACTAAACAACAGACATTGTCAGTCACGAGACCATTTGATTCGTCACCAGCGCTTTACTATAAAAGGTTCATCGTCACCATGCGTCTATCTTGCACCGTTATAGAGATATGGCGCTTCAAAGATAATGGGGTCACGAGTTTGTCCTTTTGGGGTCACGTGACGTCATCGGTCACGTGACCATTCGACTCCCGGGGGTCGACTTCCTATCCGCGGTTTATGGTAACCATGCGTCTATCTGGAGGGGAAGAAAAGTGAAAGGAAAAGTGGAAAGGGAAAAGAGGGAAAGGAGGAAAAGAAAAGAAAGGGAAGATAAAGGGAAAGGGAAGGAAAATGAAAAAGGGAAGGGAAAGGAAAAAGGGAAAGGGGAAAAAGTGATAAAAAAGTTAGGGGAGAGAAAAAAGGGAAGGGATAGGAAAAGGAAAAAGGAAAAAGAAAAGGGGAAAGGGGAAAAAAGGGAAAAAAGGGGAAAATGAAGGGAAAAAAGAGAAAAAGAAAAAGGGAAGGGAAGGTAAAGGAAAGAGGAAGCGGAATGTAAAGAGAAGAACAAGCGGTAAGGAAAGGAGAAGAGGAAAGAAAAAAGAAAAAGGGAAGGGAAAGGAAAAAAGAAAAGAAAAGAAAAGGGAAGGGATAGGGGATCGAAGGAAAAGAGGAAGGGGAAAGGAGAATGAAAAGGAAAAAGAGGAAAGGCAAGGAAAAGGGGGAAAAAGGGGAAGAGAAAAGGAAAAGGGAAAGAAAAAGGGAAAGGGAAAAAGGAAGGGAAAGGAAAAGGGAAGGTGGAAGGAAGATAGCTTTATAAATGTAGGACGCACGGACGCACGCACGGACACAAAGGTGATTTTATACTCTGTCTAATGCTATGCATTGCATTGGACAGACAAAAATAATGCACAAGCATTAATCAATATGCATAACACATACTTCGACGTCTTTATTTTCATTCTCAGAATGGCCAAGTCCAGCATCGTGCACGCGTAATCCTGTCCACAATAAACCAACAATCGCCGCTGCTCCATGAAAATTGCCGTTTTCATTTTGCATAGACGACGTAACTCCAATTTTTACGCGCGACAGCATGTAATGCTTCGCTCGTCTTAGCCATCGTCGAGGTGTCCGTCCGTTCGTTCGTCCGTTTGTCACAACCTTGAGCCTTATCAAAACGGTGCAAGCTAAAATTATGAAATCTACTATGGGCTGCCACGAGGACTCTAGTTTTTCGCGAGTTTTTCGTGACAAAATTTCGTGCCCCTGGGTGAAGGGGTTCCTCTCGAATGAGAGAATCAAAGTGGGGTACCCCCAGAGAAGAACGTTATTTTGCTGCTATTGGCGCGTCTAGTGTGAAAACAGTTGCAGATAGGTATAGATATGTTGCTTATCATAACAAGCACTAGTCACGGGCTTTTTAATTTTATCAACATCGATGACCTTGAACAACAACGAACTTCCAAAAGAGGGGGTTTGGCGAATTTTTCGCAAATTTTGGCTGCAGCGCACATTTCAAGAGTGAATGGCGATGAAATGGCTGGAGATAGACCAAGACGATGTGTAAACAGGAACTGCTAAGGCTGTCGCGCGTCTCATGAGCTTTGCTGAAATTACTTGCATGCTCGTTGGCACGGAGGGTGACAAAATAAGCTGTTCTATTGTGTTCGTAGAACTGAATATTAAATAAGCTTATAGATGTGGCGAACTTCCTCCTGACAGGCCTACGGCAACGCGCCTGATAGTTGAATAGTTTAAGCCTTGCGGACAGCGAAACGCAAGACGAAAGCCATGCAATTTGCTAGTGTTACAAATCAAGGCAGATGGTCATTTTTTGACCAAGTTAATTTTGTGTATGACTAGCTGCAAAAAATCAATTCCAATTCAGCCCTCGATTTGCCACAAAACTTTGAACTTATTTAGAAACATGAACGAATGTAACTTCGTAAACAGCTGTTTATTTCCGTAATGTATTTCATTACGTTATTTCATTAACTTCTAAATTCTACTTTTTTTCATCAAGTTCTCAGACACTGTTATTACCTTTCTGAAACACAATAGCAAAGTCATTGTAGGTTTGCTTTGAGGATTACGGGCTTGAGTACGAGTACGTTAACCATCGAAAAGTGGATAGAGGGTCACTGTCGCAATTTTTTGACTAATGGTCCAAATATTAATCAGATGAAGTGTCCTTGTATCCAATGATTGAATACCAAGTCACGCCAAACAATTTTAGGGCATAGAGTACAGACAATATTCATTCAAGCACTGAACAGATAAGTCATCTCCGCTGCTGGTGTGGTGTAGTGGTTAACGGTTACTACTAGGATGATCGATTGCCTGTGGGAAGATAAATTATCTCTAGGCCTAGCATATTACCGACAAGCTAAGCCAACTCAGCCTTACATCCTTGCTTGCTATTGTATTGGCGATTATATGACGACGGTTCGTAGCACTCATAGTTGCACTCACCGTCGTCAGCGGCGGGGGTTCTACGGTTGACGAGTGCTGTGGGTAGGTTAAAGACGACTCCGCTAGGTGCGCTGCTGTTGCTGCTGCTGGCACCTCCGACCGCATAGACTGCGGCTTGCGCTTGCTGCTGGACAGTCAACGGCGACATAGCACCACCGCCAGCTGCACCGGCTTGCAGAAGACTGAGTGCGTACAGATGTGCGGCAGCCTGTTCGTCCTCTGAGAGCGTCATACCAGCCGTCTGTGCACCGGACGGTCGAGACGTCGACGCGCTGGGCAGAACACCGCTCAGCTCCGACTGAGCACAACGACTTGACAGACGCGCCGTGTCTGCAGCCTTGTTCCGCACGATTCTGCAATAGCAATAACGACAGTAAGAACGACCGGCGTAGTTTGACATAAGGCGTAATCGCTAACTCTTCGTTGACCATTCGCCAGGGGGCGGTTTTTTCCAGTTTGCAATTGCATGTTTTGGCTGTTTTTTTTTCGGCTGGCGGTTGGAACCCCAAATGTAACTTAACACTGGAGTCAGGGACAGACCCCGTCTAACACAATGTGTCAGTGAACGCTGCAAGCGCACCTGTCAATTGTCATCGAAATTCGTCCAACGGTTTCAACTGGGTGTACGAATGTGACAGACAGACTACAGACAGACAGACCACGCTACGGAAAAGTGCGTAGGAATAGACGGAATCACTAATAATATGCTCGTATTTAGCCGAATATAAAAAAGAGTAGTAGAAAACAGTAGACAGTAGGTTTTTCCCCGCCTTAACTTATTGTACTGAACTTGTACTACACGTGTAAGTTGCTAGCATTAAGAGCAGCAAAACCTGTTGATCGAGCTGACGCTCGGGATATTTTCCGGCGAACAGACACATTCAGACAGCAGACGGTCGCGAATTTCCCACGCAAAGACAGTCGGATTCTCCTGCTTGTAACGCGTTATGGCGTCCACAACTGGAGACGTAGCTACTTTCGGTTTTGACCCGCCGATAACTCCCGGCTTGACCGATCCTGTCTGGTAGAACCTAATTCAACACAATTCTAATGGTTGGGTGAGCCCTAATTCTGATACTTTATATTAAGTTGTTTTTGGCACCAAAATCAACAGTACAACAGTTTGTTTTAGTCTTCTTTAGTCTTTGTGTTTGTGTGTGTTTTGTGTGTTCATGGGCCTCGAGCCTGCCATTGAAGACAAATAAATAAATAAATAAATAAATAGAACAATAAAACCGACATTTTATGTTTCTATAAATACAATAAATATGTTTTATACTAGAAAACATTGAAAAAAGTAGTCCTACCGCTACTACTAAGCCTATCTGTGAAGTATAGCTACTTATCGATAAAACGTGAACTATGAATGCGAAAGAAAAATATGAATTTGGATACGGTAACTTTTCTAAATCGTATGATCGATTCTCCAAAAATTCAATAAAATTATATGTACAGTTTTTGAGCAATTTGATAAAAAGGCGTATAAAAGTAACAACTCAAAAGTTATTATCAAGATACATAAGGCTAACCTCAGCTTTGAATATAAACGATAGAGGCCGTGGTGCTCCAAAAAGAATTTTAGCTAGAATTTGCGTTAACGAAACGGTTATCCGTAGCGGGGTGTAGGAC
>Ga0056128_1012093_pt1 | contig 10579 bp, 9 predicted proteins | sample WorMetLIZISLAND2_FD_71113 | JGI IMG/M metagenome (GOLD analysis project Ga0056128, IMG submission 71113) | Marine gutless worms symbiont microbial communities from Max Planck institute for Marine Microbiology, Germany - Olavius geniculatus... ... | reverse complement strand
CTATTTACGATTCTACTCCCACGAAATTTCACCACGGGCGATGGCGTCAGTCATGTCTTACTGCCAACTAGGAAACTATGCAGCAAGGTCGCATAGTGCAGAGCAAGCTCCATCTCACATTATTTACCCATGTTTTAGTTACTTAGATCCCCTATCAAATTATTATCAGTGTAAGGTTATCTAGGTAGGACTACGAGTTAGACTTGCAACTAATACCATTATGATTTAGGCCCTAGTTAAAGTCTACTGCTCAAAGTAATGACACGGTTTCATTGTAAAATGGCAACAAACATTTAATGGCAGCAAAATATACAAGCAAGTGCAAGACAAAAATAAGTGCAATAGCTAATCACAAATCAGTTTCACCATTCAACTCAGATAATCTACTGTAAATACAGTTTTCAATAGTTGCGACAACAGAGTTCATACAGTCACAGAGACTGACTAAGTTTAATGCACAGTAAACTTCAACACAATGATAGCAAAGCAAGGAGTGAGTGATAACGGGACAGAATGCACCCTCGTCTCACTCCTTGCTTTGCTTGGAACCATCCACTTGTCTCGTCATGAATCCGGACACAAATGTCCTCTGGTTGAAAATCTTTGGTTTTAGTAGGCCTATAGCGCGCGTATGAAGGCGAAGAGATGTCTCGCGAATCCCATGTCCACCTTCACTTTTCACACTTTCTTGTGGTTGACCTTGTCAAAGGCTTTTTCAAAGTTTACGAAACACATGGCGGGTGTCTTCGGGACTGAGCTTTTTTCCGTGAGGATTCTGAGGCTGCATAGGTGATTGTGCGTACCTCGCTGTGGCCTGAAACCCGCTTGTTCCTCAGCCACCTCGAGTCTAGTTTTGGGTGTGATCCTTCCGAGAATGACCTTCAGCAGTATCTTGCTTGCATGAGATGTCAGAAATATCGTTCGATAGTTTGCGCATACTGAAGGGTCCCCTTTCTTGAACAATGGCACAAACATTGACTGGGTCTAATCGTCTGGCACTCTGGCCACTTTACGGTTTGCCATAGGGGCCTACGCACTCAATAATCCGATGCATTGTTTTAACCACAGAATCCTCTCCAAACTTGAATAACTCGATCGGTAGGCCTATGCCATCTGGCGGATTCTGGCCCTGCTGCTTTCCCGCTCTTTGAGGATTCGAATGCTTTTTCACGTTTTCTATTGATGGAACTGGTTGTGAAGCTGGACCAGGTTCCAAGTCATATGTGTCCATATCGGTGTTGGTGTACAAGGTCTCGCAATACTCTCGCCACCTTTCCAATATGTCAGCGCTTTCGTTCAGTGTGCGACCGTCTTGGGCAAAAATCACTTTCACTTTGGGACATGTCTTTTTCGTTAGGCAATCGACTGTCTGAAACGAGTCTTTTGACTTGTTTTTTGCAAAGTTTTTTCAATTTTTGGCAATACCCTTTAAGTGGTCGGTTCGATATTGTCTGAGTTGCGCGCGCACTTGCCATTTCAGCTGCTTGTATCACGGCCCGTTTCTGAGACAGTTGCGTTTCTCTTCGATAAGGGCAAAAGTCTCGGGCTTGATCCATTTTTTCTTCACGGTCCAGACTTGTTTTCATAAAGTCTTCTCTGCCGTTTCTGTTGTGACGGCCTTTAGCTGTTGCCATTTCTCGCTTGCATCGATACAGTTTGACGAGTCGGCTACATCCGGAGTATCTAACAGTTGCAATGTGTTCTGCAGCTCAAGTTGAAATTTTTTCTTTTGAGAAAAGTCGTAGCAAAACTTCGCATTGCTCTGGCTGATTTTATGTATTTTCAACTTGAATTTCAGCCGGACCAGCGTGTGATCCATGTCAGCATCCGTACTTGGACATGTTTTGCACTTGGTCACACTAGATTTCCATCGATCTTGCACCAGTATGTAATCGATTTGATTCCTGCAAGCACCCCCGGAGCGCACCAGGTGTACTGATGTCTCGGGTGCTGTCTGACCATAGCATTTGTAGCTAGTAAGCCGTTTGCCTTGGCAAACTGGACCAGGCGTTCTCCATTGTCATTCCTGACGCCCAGCCCTAATTTGCCGATCAGTGCCCCGTCACTGATGATTGATCTTAGCGTTGAAATCTCCACAGATCAGGATAATGTCCTGCTTTGGTGTTTGGCTAAACACTTGCTGCAAGCTTGTGTAAAAGCCATTTTTTTCTTGGTCAGTCGCCTGGTTCGTCGGAGAGTACACTCGGATCAGTGTCATATTCCACGATTTAGCAGCGAGTCGGACAGTCAGCAGACGTTCTGAAATCGGGTTTTAACCGAGCAAGGAAACCGATGTATGCTTGTCGAGAGTCATTCTGACTCCCGCCTCGTGCTTTCTTTTACTGCCTGAGTATATAATCAAGTGCGTATTATTTTTTTGCATTAAACGCAGATTTTAGCAGCTCAAGTCTCGACCCTCGAAGTTCAAAGGAGAGTACTTCTTTAAAAAAGTGGTTGTTTTACCGCTGTTAGCTCGACTAACGTGAAAACAGTTACAGATAGACACAGACATGCTGCATATCATAACAAGCACTGGTGACGAGCTTTACAATGGTGTCAACATTGATGACATTTAATGACCTTGAACCTTAAACGACAGGGGATGTTAGTGTTTTTTGGCAATTTTCGGCTGCAGCGCACATTTTAAGAGTAAATTGTACCGAAATGGCTGGAAATAAACCTGAACAACCTGCATAAGCCTATTAATTTTTTTAGCACAGTACGTCCATTTTTAACAGTCTTAATTTCGACCTTTCAAATTTAAAAAGTCTTTCGTACAACGGCCTTAAATTTAGGTAGTCCTTCAAAACGCGATTGCCCAAGTGGCAGGACCGCTGCTATATCGCGCGTCACGTGAGCTTTGCTCAAATTAGGGCCTAGGCCTACGCTGTACTTCAATATCTTTGCCAGGCAAGATTGAGACAGAGAACAAACAATCTGTGGACAATTGCTTGTTGGAAAAAGTTGCTACTGTAGACTCAAGACTTGTCAGTGAGATTCACACCGATATTCAGGCAGTTACTACTCATTGTGTTTTTGAGCTTTAGACGTTCTGTATCCAATGAACTGGCTATAGACAGTGCTTTGATACTGTTTGTTCGGTAAGTTTTACTACTAATAATAATAGCCACGACAATGTTAATAGGCTGTCTCGTAGCATCTGCTAAACTGTCACTGCGAGAGTTCACTCTGGTGCATTTTGGCGAGAGAATGGCCGCCAACCTTTGGACAAGTCCAATCGACCTAAACCTCAGATCCGTCTGTTGGCTAAACAGCCTGAGCTACAATATTACACTCACCATCGTCATTATTACTCAGCATCATTTTAGCATCCCACGTAGAGCAGAAAGCTAAGTCGACCTACTTGCCTGGCTTTGTACCGAGATAGTTTACCTGTCCGTAGACAGTCACCCATCCAAGCACTAACCGGGCCCGGCGTAGAGTAACTTTGTTGATTAGACAAAACGCGTTACCGCTACGCCACGCCACCAACCATATAATTTTTTCGCTGGTGAAAATTTGTTCGGGATGTCTTGCTTTGCTTTGCTTCATTTTTGGCAGCTCTGCTTTGAATGAGATCTTTGGTTTTCCAGTAGGCCATAGATGAAGAAAACAGAATGATGAATCTTTTCTGCAGTGTTAATTTTGTTTTACGTAAATCTATTTATCTATTTATTATGTATATTCTCTGTAGTTGTTTTTACAATTTCAACGCGTTTTTGACAGCATGGTATTTCGTCGGTTTGTTTGTTTTTCTCGTGTTTGTGCGTGCACTTATGTCTTGCAACTGAAAATGTTAGTTTATGTTAATGCTTTATGTTGCATTAAATTTTTTCAAAATATTATTGGATACAATATGTTTATGGCGTCCATGTGCTATGGCTAAGAGGCCCGATATATGATAAATGCAGTACAGACAGTTTTCTATGAAATGCAGCCTGCAGTGCGTGGTATAGGAGCCTAGTGATTAGTGAAGTCGATTTTCTTATCTTCAGTTCAATCACTTTGTCAATTTCGAATATTGTACAATGGTCACCTGTAAACCTAAAAAACAAAACATTTGCAAAAAGTGTTTTGCAATGTTTTGAGTATTATTTCACACATAACCACTTCTAAAAAGTCACGAAGAAAATGATTCAAACTAAGCACATTTGGGAATGTTTTAAGCGTGACTCACGTCTGAAACAACAGCACAAAACATTTGACAAAATGTTTCATCAGATCACTCTGCCGAAGATGCGGTGCAGTATTGAAGCTGAGTTTACTGAGTAAAGAACAAGAAACCGTAATAATATTCATGCAGCGCATTTAATGCAAGACAGGCACACTACTAAGCACTACTAAGCATTGTCTGTTTGTTGTGTGTCTCAAGCAACTACCAAGCGATCTACTGTGTGTCTCGTTGTATAGTTATCATCATGCTACAGCCGGTTGCAAGTTGTCGAATGTCGAGCTGATCAGCGCGTCTCATGGCATTGGTGGCAGTGCGAGTGGCGGAGCGCTGACCATGTTGTCCTGAGTGACGACTTCGGTGGACTCGCACTCGACGCAGCCGCAGTGAGTGTACTTGTACAACTCCACGGTGGTCGTTCCCGCCCTGTCGCAGTCGACCGTCTGCTGAATCCAGTCACCGAGGCCGGTGCAGCAGCCGCAGTTCGAGTCGTGGATCGCGTTCATGTTCAGCGTCGCCGAAGTCTGTCCGGAGATTGGACGGACGCGCAGACCGTCGAGAGCGGTGCAGTAGCCTGTGCAACTGGACAGCGTGATGGCGGTCTGCGACCGGCATATGTCACCGTCCGACGTGTTGAATGTCAGACGAGTTATCTCGGCGTGCAGGTGACACGGCATCGGAGGAACTCCTACACACATTCACACAATACATAGGCCTACCACATGTGTCCGGAAAAGGTAAACCTAGACCTCAATAAATTGCTTAAACGATCACCAAATTTCGTTAAATATATCGCTCACTAGCAAACTTATTAATTGTTGAATATCGGTAACAAAATCCCTCCGTTACCAATAGGCCCCTATTGCGTTACATTATACTGCAGTCGTTCGATCGGATGTGACATTTGTTGACGCAATCAACGTAGGCCTAAACAATAACAAAATCAAAATTGTATTTTCTGCAGACGATCGTGTTTTAATTAAACTGTTGAAACAAGAGAAAGGTCGTGGTGCTATAAAGCTTATCGCAGAATTTTTCAGCAAGCCGTGGACACTAATTAACAAACGGTTGCCTAATACTGGACACTTCACGTTTTGAGGCGACCTCACAAAAGCCGCTGTAACTGTTGTTTGCGTTGGCAGATTTACTGAAATTTAGCACTTTGATTGCCAAAGGACGATGCATTGTTGACGTAGAATTTAGCCAGAATTAGATGATAAGATGTTGTTTATTGGAGTTACGCAAATGTATGGAGGTTTACTTATATAAAGCCATATTGGTAACGGAGATATTTTGCTATCGATTTTTAACAATGAATAAATGTACAAAACATCAGTTTATTGTTGACGGCGACGTGGAATGACTGACACATCGAAAACAGCAATAACATAAAATAGTGATATCACTCACTATTACATCGCCTAGGCCTAACTGTCAACGTGCTGTTGAATAATATCTCCTTTTTTATGATTTTTGCTGTTTTCGATGTGTCAGTCATTGCATGTGGCCATTAACAAGTGTATAAACTGATGTTTTGTGCATTTATATTTGCTGCTTTATTACAAAAGTATTGTTCTCCTGTTGGTGGTCAATTATAATTCATCTGTCTTTGACTGCTATAAAGACACAGAACCTTGAATATTTTGGGGTTACGACCTTGACCTTTTAGGATTACGTGATGTCATCAGTCATTGTACTCGGCGTGAACACTTTCCTATACGGGACTTCAATATTTGGGGATCACGACCTTGACATATTTGCGTCATGTGACGTCAGTAGTCTCGGCGTGTGCATTTTCCCATTTTGGTCAGTTTTAAACAGTTTACGGAGATACGAAACCTCAAAAATATTGGGGTCACGACCTTGGTCTTTTGAGGTCACGTGACGTTGACTGCGCACGCCCCGTCACGTAGGCCTAACCTGTAGGCAGGGGGTCCAAAATGACCACATATTTGAAATTTTCGTGGCCATATTGTTTATTCACTATACAACTTTTATGGGCCTACGATGACAATTAGGAGCCGTTTATAAATGAAATTTTCATAAAGAAACGTTTTTGACCGAAAATTTGTCCACTTATGGCCCAATTTTTGACTTTGAGGGATTTTTCAGGTGTGAAAATATTAACTTCAAATTTTGCTTTTCTAAAAGTTTTGATGCTTCGTGAGGCCGCGTCGTCCGAGTCGTCGCGCGTGAAAATCTGCCGGGCGGTCTGACCTGTAGGTCGGTCAACAAGCCGACAAGCCGCCAATGGACGGATTTGCACGAAATTTTGCACAGGGGGTCGTCTCGCGAACGTAGGCCTAATCACCTATTTTAAATTTTATGTTGATCGCTTAAGGGGTTTTGATTCTGCGCGGGGTCGAATTTTGCCATTCTCCATTGACTTAGCCGGTCGCCATTAACAAAAAGCTGAGCTACAGCGCGCCTGTGATAACTTCACTAAAAATAACACTCGTTCTGTGTTTCGAAGTACGACAGACGTATTGTAAGTTAGTAAATAAGTAAAGTGTAAATTTATATAGCGCATACTCAAAAGATCTCTAATGTGACAAAGTCTGCGACAAAAACGAAGCGAAGCCAGCGGCCGCTGTACGCACTGTAGCCCGGCGTGGTGGGCCTTGTCCGAGTGATCGGCAGCGGACTGGTGAATGGAGTGGACGTTGTCGTCGGCGCCTTTGTCGTGGTTTGAGGCTTCGGCTGGCACGTGCAGCACAGCTCCGTGTCAGGCTCATAGTCCACCACTGGCACTTCATTCTGACATGAGATCATTCACAGCATTCCATCTGTTCATTTTCCACGTTTATTTGAGACGAAAACTGCACATCTTTTGCTTAAACAAGTTCACATTATGAATACCGCGAAAGTGGTTGTGATTACCCAGTCACGGGGGGTCTTCTGCAGTTAAGAACAGATATAGCAATAAATTTTGCAATTTGCGTAACAGTCTACGGAAACATTTCATCGGTTGACATGAAATTAATCTGTGATGTGCAAGTGATGTGCTAGTGTACGTAGCCTATATTGATAACTGACGTCAAAACAGCGGAGGCGACACAAAACCCTTCATACAGCACAAATTTTTATGCAAGTTTATACGCCATAGTAGGGGTTTTTAACATATACAGCTGACCACTTTGCAGACCAAATATAATTTCCTGACTTTCCCATGATATTTCCCCATCTTTTCCGGTAGTGCAGTCAAAGATTCATCGATACACTGTTAACACATTAATTAACAAGCGTTACTTCAGGTAATTAAAAACAGGCCAAGTAGCCTCTGTGATTTCAGGATTGATCACTTGATAAATTTTGGCTGCTGCTGTAACAGCTGCAAAATGACAGGCGAACGTAGCGAACGAATGTTTTTTAAAGCAAATGTGAAATTAAGACCGTATAGTATAGCAAATATGCTTTCATTAATCTTTTTCTAGTTTTCACCGACTTTTTTTCATTTTTTCTGATGCTTTTTATCACGGAAACATTTTTCGAATTTGGATTGAACAGAGAAAGGTAGAAAAAATAGAAACTTTTCAATGCAAAACTGGTCCTATATCGGAAACGGTGAGAAATGGGGCCAAGGTTACTATTAATCATGAATAGGAAGTGGCATACACCGCTTCAGATAAAATAAATATATATGTAAAAAAAACTTACCAGTTTAAAGCTGTGTGTAAGGACGATGTGATGATATCGGTCCTCTAAAACAGCAAAACTCATTTGGGTAACCTTAGATGGGGCTATGCATATGGCGTCCTTACAAGCTGATTTTAGTTGGTAATCACTAACATAGTCTAAAGCCTTCTTCATTTGATGTTATTTGTCGTATTAGGCCTACTTGCCCAATATTTGCTGATTAGCGTAGCAGCCAAAAATGTTTCTGTTAGCCTATGGCTTAAGTTAGTTAATGGCAGGCCTAACAAGGAAGCGAAAATATGACCCTGTGCCGACACCATATTCAGCTAACCGCGCACTCATAGGCCTATGCATACAAACTGTCCAACTGCACAGCATAACCCTAAACCTAAAACTAGACACTTTAAAGCTGAAAGATGGTGTAGCAGCTACTGTGCCATAAAAAACATTTACACCAATCTTGGATTTTTATGCCTTATTGCTTGAGTTATGAACGCGTGTAGAATGCACAGATGGATGGCCGAATAACAAAGTGATTGGACATTGTTGATGTGTAATAAGAACGTGAACTTATCCGTGTGCTTGCCATTTATAGGCCCTAACTGCATGCATGAATGATCCGGCTGTCGTTTTGGCCTTACACTTGCTGTTAGTGCACTCAATTTTAGCAAGTGAAAGCAGCTAAAACCCCGAAAACCATATTCTAGAACCAAAAATTACGACTCTATCTTGCACACAACGGAAGTTATGACAGTTTAAATTTTTTACAATTTTTCCGATAGGCGCCATTGTAATTTTTTTTCGATTTTTTTGAATAAATGAGTGAAAAATAAAACTTTTACTTTATAACAATAAAAAAGCATTTCCTTGCGCAGAACCACGTCATTTGACGTATTAAGCGTAAAAATCGGTCTAACGGACTCGCCTGTAGGCGAGTTGAAAAACCAAAAAAGTGTAGTAAATTTCGAACAAGAGGTGTATATTTTACCTATATGGGGAGCAAAAACCCCTTGGACGGACTGAGCCCAATTTTTTGGCGGTAGGGGTCCACGACGTAATCAGCCATTCAAATTTGGTGACGATCGGTTCAGGGGTTTGGGGTCGGGTGAGGGTCAAAGTTTGCCATTTCCCATAGACTTTGAAGGTCATCCTTACAACACTCACACTATCGTGTGAGGTGTGATATCGACCTTAGACGACTTTAGAAGTCAGTACTGCAACAGGTCCAGATCAAATCTTGGACCTGTTTGAACGTTGATAACGTCGTGAAAATTAGCGGTGAAAAGGCGTGTGATATGTCAAACGATTCAGAATGTTCTAAAAAGCACCCAAATTGCACAGCAAATTTTTTAAATATTCTGTGCCTAATTCGCATAAATTATTATTACCCCTGAAATTAAGCATTTCCCTGGACTTCCATGTGCCCGAGTTCATTAAACTCAAAAACTTACTGCCAAAAAGTCCGGATTTTAATTATGTGGATTATTTGCTGTGGGAGCTTTGCAGCAGATGGCACGGTCACAAAATTTCAGAAACTGACTAGCTGAAACGTGTGCTAATCGTATGCTGGGTTCAGCTGATCCTGAACAGGTTGACTCCAGCGATCGATCAGCTGCCAAAAACTGACGATTGTTATACAAGTATGCAAAGGATGGCCATTGCCAATGTTGAATTTCATGTAAACTAAACGTAGCCTGTGTTAATGATTGTTGTTATTTCGCTACATGCTGATGAAAAAATCAACTTACACCCATGCGTTTATGTCAATTTAGCATGATTTTAAAATTAAATCGGGCAAAGAATATTTAAATGGACAGACATGGAAGTTCTACGTTTATTCTATAGACGACTCCAAAACTTTTGACTTATCACAAACCTTTCCAGCTGTAAACATCGCTAAGTTACAAAAGCTTGAATATCCATGCGTTACAGGCGAATACGGCTGAATTTCTGGGGTAACAAGGATTTATGCAAATTAGGCCAAGAATATTTAAATAATTCGCTACGCAAGTCAGGTGTTTTTCTCTAGAGCATTCTAAAACTTTTGACATATAACACGCCTTTCTACCACTAAGCGTCGCAATGTTATCAACGCTCAAGCAGGTCCGACTTTTTGGACCGTCATGTATAGGCTGTAACGATGTAACGCGTCTTTACTAGAGACAGCTGGGCTTCCTTGTTCAGATGAGTGGTCAGTGTGTGGTGTATGAAATAAAGATAACGTGGCAGACTGGCAGTTACGTACTTCAGCACATGTGCACGTAGTTCGTTGATTGACAGAGGTTTCCACTCCGTCCAAGCAGTAATGCTGTATGCACCGGTCGTCTGGATTTGTCCATGACTGATTGTGTGCCTGTCAGAACACCAATATAACAGACTATGTATTTACTACTTAAGTTTACAACATTGGCAGTAGCCTACCTATGTTGAAAATGATTGAAGTCAATGCACCAGGCCTCATCGCTGCGAACTTGTTACGGTGGCGAATGGGAAATCGGACCACGCGTGGAAGAAAAAGGGAAGTTGCATGGAGCCGGTGTTCTATACAGGGTGAACGAAAAAACATCCTGGACATTTTCGATTGTAGCTTAACCCTCCTACTACCGCAAATTTTTACACCCATCCGATACCAGTGGGGTCAACGTTGACCCCAGTCTGTTTTCTAAAAATATCAATTCCATTTTGCACGTAAGATATTACTGTACGTGGAACAGTTGTTGTAATAGTTGCAGCAACTGTTGCTGCAAGAGTTGCAGCAACTTTTTGCAGCAA
>Ga0056128_1012091_pt1 | contig 10580 bp, 4 predicted proteins | sample WorMetLIZISLAND2_FD_71113 | JGI IMG/M metagenome (GOLD analysis project Ga0056128, IMG submission 71113) | Marine gutless worms symbiont microbial communities from Max Planck institute for Marine Microbiology, Germany - Olavius geniculatus... ... | reverse complement strand
TTCAAATTCAATTCAGTTCAAACCTTGCCATTTCAGTTCAAGTTCTACTTCAAGTTCAACTTCAGCGTATACTTCTTGACAATAATGTTTAATCTCCAAAGCATCTTTTCTTGACATTTAACCTACAGTCCATTTCGCAAATACTGCTGCAGACACACAAAGTGAATGCACGAACAAGTAAACAGACACCAATCACTAATTCCATCCAGCCAAAGGTTTATGGAAACTTAAAAAGTAGCCTATACAGTTACAGTGTACGAGTGCAAGCTGTTGCAAAACAGCTCACATTCAAAAATTTAACTTTGGGCTACTATACTACTTCAACTTTCAATTTTGTTCAGAGACTCTAATGTAAGTTTCAGTTCAGTTCAAGTTCTAAAAGTTCTTTTTAGTTCAACTTCAAGTTAATGAAAATATCAGTGAAGCTAACTGCCAGCAGCGATAAAAGAAATTAGGACACTTATGTTGTGGGAACAACGACAAATTATGCGAAAGCAAAAACCACACATGGAATCTGACTGCAGGAGAAAATAGCGTTAAAATACAGTGCAAAGTAAGCAGACAAGGCTTCATAGGTTGGCTGACGAAAAATGGATTGGAGTGGTAGTAAAACAGTAAAGATTGTATTTTCATAACAATATTAAAATATCATCATAAATACTTTTAAAACTTGTATTATTTTTATAACTAAAAATGTTTACTGTAGAAAGTGCAGCAAACGATACTGAGTCATCAATGATTAATGTACATAAAAATCGTAAGTCACGTCCATAACGATGTAAGAGGCGACTGAGAACATGAGAAAGAAAAATGCAGAACAAACAAAAACCATGAGTGGAAATGCAAGACTGAAAAATGCAGCAAAAGAAATGCATTGCAAGGACGCAGAATGCAAGACGAAAAAATAACATGATATAATACAATAAAAATTGTACACATCTTTAAAGTAAACAGTATAGCACAATAAAAAAATCTGAAAAAATAATCAAACAAGGATCAACTTTCAGTCAGACTTCAAAAATTGACGAATATATCCAGCTTAGTCTGCAACAGAGAATGTAACAGAAAATTAACGAATAAAGGAACCAAAAAAACCAACGACATTGAAAATGTGATGACATTGAGAGTAGAGACCATTTTAAAACGAGCTCCGCTGCAGTTTTCCATACACAGACGAAGACATTCATCATCATCATCATCATCATCATTTATTTCTCATATCACAGTTACAATGTAAACATAAATAGAATGCACGACGTATTACAGAGTGTTCTAAAAACAGAAAAGCTCATACAGAGGCCCAATGGCCCATACACAAGAAACACAAAAAAAAACAAATCAACATAAAATACTTGCTAAGTAAACCAGTCGCACGTATAAACAGCGGCTATTCGACGTTTCGAATCGGTCGCGCAGAGGCGGCGCAAAGGTACAGCGGCAGAGAGACTTGAACGTACCTTAACACAGAGCGATGCGTTACCGTGACAACGGTCGGTCGGCCCGAGTGCACCTGCTACAGTAGTGCAGCGTGCGGCCTGTGAGCGTAGATACACTCAAAGCGCCGGCTGGTGCTGCTGCTGCTGCTGCTTGGTGCGACGTCGCGTGTGTCACGAGAGAACGGTCTGTCGCAGCGCGCTCACCATCACCTGCAGCCGATCGAATGCGTCAGCATGTCCAGTGGCTTATCAGCTGTGCCAAGGATTGCGAGTCGTTGTAGTTACTGTTGCTTATAGTAGCGCAGACATCACAGAAAGGTTATGAGACGCTGCCAGAAGACCGACGATGCAAACTGCAAAGATGATGTCCGACGAAAGCTCGTTTCGCTAGATAGCGTACGGTACAGGATCACCTGCAGCCGATCGCACAACGGAAGATCAAGATCGAGTGGCGGATCATGAATTAGCAAAAACGATTAGAGTGTCCATAGTAGCACGAGCAACACTGTGCTGCTGCTGCTGCTGCTGATGTTGGTGATGACCAGGACGTGATGCGCGCAGACAGACGACATTAGCACACTGACCGACCGACCGACCGGCCAGACCGCTTTCATCCCTGTCTGCCCTGGGCGAATATCCCTAGCTACCGACCGACGGCGCAAACGACGCCCTGGCCAATCTGGGAAAAAGGTTTTTTTGCGCGGAGGCGTCGTTCGTGTGTTAAAAAAGTAGGCGGCGAGGCAAGAAGTTGCAATTTTCTGACAGACACTTGCGAATTTCCGACGGAATTCGGACAAAAAGCTGCAAATTTCCGACTGTTCAAAAATGAATTTTGCCTCTACATTTGCACAAATATGCGGTTTTTAGCCCCATTTTTTGCATTCTTAGACGACAATCTTTTCACGGCCACGTATACAAAGTATGAATTTTGCATATAAAAATGCATAGAATAATTGCAGTCAAATGAGATTTTTCCTCTCAGAATACACCAAAATTGATATTGGTTGGACTTTGCTGCAGACCCCATTGCATGGGGAGCTTACAGCACTCCTCCGGTCAAAAAAGCCGCTTCACACCAGGAGGAAAAAAGGGAAATGAGAGAAGGAAAAGACTATGTGAAGAATAAAGGGGAAAAGGGGAAAATAAACTCACCAGTCCTTTCTTTTAATTATTTAGGCAGCAATTGAAAACATTTTTATTTTGCAAATGTTGAGAATATATTGGCACCCGCTGCTACAGCGCATTACAGACTTTTGTAGATGCGCTCTACAGACGTATTTTCGTTTTGATTCGTTGGGGGGGAATGTACGCCCCTGGTCAGTGGCATGGTCGGCTCTTGATTCAATCCGAGGCGAGGTGGAACGGGCTGGCAGACCTGAGACGTGTAGGACTAGTCTATGTGCTAGTCGCCCGCGGGCTGTCAGAGTCAGCTGCTCGCCGGCGACAAGATACGGCCACTGCTGCACTGGCACAAGACGAGACGCAGTAAGATTGACAAATGTGCGGCATCGGTCTTCGGTCAGCAGCCGCAGCAGCAGCAGCAGGCGCTAGCAGCATGCTTCATCTATCTTTCTCTCTCTATCTCTGCTGGCTTACAGCCACTCTGTGTTACTGCGCATTATAAAACGCGCGTAAAGTTTAATGGAAACATTGACTGCAGCAACAGTGGAGTACCAACATCAGCAGTAAAACTGTCATACATCTGAAGTCCAACTATGATGAATGCGCAGCTCTGCAGCACACACTTCTGATTGGCCAGCTGTCACGATCACGTCATCATTACGTCATCACAGTCTCGGCCTGCACGACGTCATATTATTGATCGTCACGTGGCCGCCGACCAACTTCCGGTTTGTCCGTCCGACTGCATTTCATTTCAAAGCTGTCATATCCGCCACTGCCAGGTCTCGGCTGCGTCTTGACGACTGTCGCAATTCCACCGTCGGTCAGTCCTTCGGTCGGCCCACGGACTCCCAGATTAGCTAATCCATGATCGGCCTGTTAGTGTAAACGTATCCGTACGTCTTGCGAAAGCCAATTAAACCAGTCCACCACCTCCGGCAGACTGGGATAATTAACCCAACGTCACTGTCCGCCACCGCCCACAGAAAAAACAACTAAGCCTATAAAATTATATAGTACCGTCTTTCATTGCTTCAAGCCTAAGCAACCGCCGACGACATGGTCGTTGTTGTCATGCCAATGACGTTCTAAAAAAATAGCTAGGTTAGGTCATTGGTCATAGCATACATAAACTGACCGTTCAGCAGTTTATAAACTAAAAGTAAAACTAGAAATTTGGCGCAGGCCGCAACGTGGCCGCCAGGCGCAAAAAGTCCGACTGGTGGCGCTGCCTAGGGAATGAAAATACACTAAATGTCATGTATGCCAATCGTCCTGTGGGCCATGTTGTCCCATCTGCCTACCCATTGTTGACATTATAAATGCCCCTCCATCAAAAACCCGTTAACGGAAATCGCTGCAATTTGGCCGCAATTCTCTCCACGAAAGAGCCGTCTTTCTACCCGATTTTAGTCTTGGTCCCATGTTCAGTTTTGGAAAAGAAGTGGCTAATAGATTTTTTAAAGTAAAAAACATGGTTCTTGCCCATATGTCGAAATCAAATTCAAGGACTTTTAAGGACCATACATAAAACATACAAAGAAAACTTAATTAAGTCAAACCGACACTTTTATAAGCATACATAAACAGGATCAGTTTATATTCGACAATGTAACACCTTCAAGCATTATTCAAAAGGAGAAATTATCAAAAAAATTTACCAAATACATCAATAGTTGTCACTGAATCCAACTACAGAGCACTACACAATGGAGAGAAATAATGTAATAGTATGGTTAATGGTTACATTGATTCTGAAAATCGTTTGTTTGGTCACAATGTTTTGGAAAATCAAATTCAAGCACTTTCAAGGACCTTCAGACACAGATTCAAGGACTTTTAAGGGCCAGGTCTGTTTTCAAAGACTTCCCAGGCCTTGAAAATCTGGGGAAAAAATTCAAGGACGTTCAAGGACCTGCAAGAGCCCTGAAAAAACCACAGTGAAAACATACGACCTCCTGTACTGTTACTACATACAAGCAGCATAAAAAACTAAAAATAAACACAATATTGTGAATGTTAAGTTCTTCACTTCAGACAACGATTGTTAAAAAATCTTACTACAGCTGTTGTGCTGTTGTTATCACTATTACTATTACTACTAATACCACTACTATTACATTTGACTAAAAGTAACACATTGTGCAAACATCCACCTACGAACATGCATACTGCACTTACTTATTGTCAAGGCTGGTAGGCCGATAGTTATTTTATTGCATTAGTTGTGTTGCTGTGAAAGATGCATAATTTTCTGCAGGTTTTTAAAGTCTTATCAATTTGATGTGCAACATTTTGTAGTGAAAACTGGCACACATGTTACTCCTGTCCTGGGAAACATTTTCTTCAATTTTGCTTTTCTATATTTAAATTATGTTTCTGAGTTAGTCATCTATATGGACAAACAAACAAAGACATGGAGAGGTTAAGAACCAAAAAGCTGCCTAGTAGGATGGCTGTAAGAATAAATTTTATATTCTAGTACTTGTTTTTGAATTAAATAGAAATAAACATATTTAAATCTAAAATTTTAAAAAAGTTTAAATTTCATATCAATTCCTGAACAAATAAAAATCCTTCAATTAAGCAAATCAGATGTATGTGGCATTAATGGTATGTAGCAGAACATAATGGTAGAATAAAACATTGTTACATTGATTTTCTGCATCTAATACACAGTGTAACATAACAAGAAGCAACTCACCACTGTGTTCCAAACTGTAATAATTAAATTTTTAATCAGGTTAACTAACAAAAGTAATATATCGCCTCTTGTCAGCCATGTCTGCTTGTATCTAGCACAAAAGCACAGTGAGCAAATAACATAAATTTATATTCTTGCAACTAAGGAAGCAAAATGGTACCTGAGATGCTGTTGAGACAAAAAGCAATTAATATGTTAGTACAAACAAATAGCAACCACTTAGCAATAGAGCAATAGCAGCTGTGGTTCACAAAAGAAGTTTCTAGACATTTTCCACATTTTCAGGTAGAAAAATCTCTCTCATCAGAACAAAAACCTGTAAAAGATCAGTGGTTAAGTAGATACTGGATAACTAGCATTCATGTCATAGTTGCTAAGACAGCCATCATGGAGATTATTATGACCACAATGGTCAAATTTTGGCTACTTATTTGAAACTCCAGAAACTTAACCGCAATTAATATGTTGCTCGCCAAGAGAGCATACTGGATTTCACAGATAAACAAAACAATGCAAGGGATAATGTTAGTGCAACAACAGGGAGCCCAAACAACAAAGAAATTCTTCCTGACGGACCTTAACAAAAAGTTATCCCCATATGCAGCAATATTGTCATCCTACAGTCAGCTGTTCTAAAAAGCTGCATTATGGATCGTGCTTATCCATCAAACCATATCGTTTGAGGTACTAACTCGAAAGTGAAGAGATGCAAAAAATAAAACCGATGTGAAAGTTTGGACAACTTTTGTCTTTTAATAATTCTTGTACTCTGGCATTTAGTTGAGATGAACTACACAACATGACGAAAACAATCCGACTACCTCAACATGTGATGCCAGGCTGCCAGCTCACCCAGTTCTCAGGGGCTATATATAATTGACGGTAAGTGCTATTATTAGTCTAGGTCACACTAATACCAGACTTTTTTTTCAATCCGAGCTCGAACTACTAGAAAATTTAATCAACAGTCCGAGCAATGGTTGGTTAGACTGACACCAATTAATGTTGGCAGTCTGCACTTGGAATTTTTGTTGTGCAGCTGTTCTAAAAAGCTGCATTATGGATTGTGCTTATCCATCAAACCATATCGTTTGAGCTACTAACTCGAAAGCGAAGAGATGCAAAAAATAATAAAACCGATATAAAAGTTTTGCAAGCAAAAAATAGCAGTTACGTTTGTCGGGGTTACGGGGGTATAACAACTTCTCCATCCCAACCCTAAGGCCAGCAACAACCTTAAGCCTAGATCACTATTTCAAACGTCCTGGTGGGGAAGTTTTGCGACTGCATTGTACGAAACTTTCCAAGCCTTGGACTAATAATAATATGCCGTGTCAGTCCAACCCGGGCTAAAAATAAATTTCACGGCTTATGACTGGGTGCTTACCATTTATCTCACAATCTCACCCCTGTTTGATTCTTAAGTTTGACAAGTTGAAAGCCTTTTACGGTTTTACGGTGTTTACGCCTTACACCTCTAGAAACGGAAGTAGCCAACCTAAAAGGAAATTAAACGAAGAACCACTGGCAGTGCTAACGTAACGTAACGTAACGCGACAAAATACTAGACAGTTGAGCAGAGACAACGATCAACTGAAAAATCAGAGCCGTATTTAAAAGAAGGCAGCGGGCTCAACCCCCTTCCTTCTCCCCTTCGAAATGTTTGAAATTTTTTGAAGTTAACCTAATGTGACAGTTCTGCGTACCACAATTTTTTTTGCTCACTTCGCTCGCAGATTATTTATATCTCCACTTTTAAATTTGTTCCACCGCCCTTGTTTACCAAACTGCATGCACTAAATTAGGTCAATTAATTCTAAGAAATTCTAAGAAAAACTGTTGCTACCATATGCCATATTTTAAGGCTAAAATGCACCAAATTCGATTTTGGCTGGGGCTCCGCCCTGGACACCGCTAGAAGTTGGAACAGTGGGAGCTAATAGCGCTCCCAAGGCCCCCTAGCTGGATTTGATGGGTCCTACTTTTAAGGGATGGAAACAGGGAAAAGGGAGGGCATAGGCGGATTTAGGGGGAAAGGGGCAAAGAGGCCATGGTCCCCCAAGATGCCAAAGTTGCCTAGCTTTTTTGCCTGGCATATGTAATGCATTTCTGCCGTAAACTAATAAAATTTATACTCAATGTATGCATTTTAGGAGGTTTTCATGCCCAAAAACCGTTTGCTTCCTGGGCTGCGCCCCCGCGACAAGCTTATCCCCAAGAAGTCCACCTTTGTTTTTCTTTTTCGGCCTCAATTTTTAGCTCTTGTGGGCTAGTTCGCCTTTTGTGACTCTAATTTCTGGCTATGCTATACGTAAAAGTAAGTAACGAGAAACAATAAATAACGCCATGGGAGTTTAAACCATATAAGCTAGCCTAATTGAAAAAAAACACTACATGAAAAAAAACAGAAAATGTTTTTTTGGAAAATTATTGAGGAATTGGATATTATTATTATTTTGCATTTTTATAATATTTACGATATCTTGGGTTCTGTGACGCTTAGAATGAACCAAATTCGTTTTTCGCCAAGGCTCCGGCCCGCACCCCGCTGGGGGAACTCATGACGCTCCCCAGAGTCCCTAGTCGGCTGGGGAAAGAGATACTTTCTCCCCATTTCCTTCCCGTCGACGCCTGCGGCACCTCACCTTAAGTTTGGGGGATTGCTCCAAGGACTTAGGAGGATAGACGCTTTTGAATAACGCTTTTTATCGCATGCAAGTCAATCTCCATGGCAGTCTTTGCATTACTGCTGTATATTTCTATACTGTTATGGTCATAGAAAAAAACGAAAATTAGCACAGAGTCCACGAAAATACGCCATGTTGACCTTAAGATCTAAAAAATTTTCTGGGGGAAAGCACTCCCCTGTGTGGAGTGCCCTGTGGGGGACACCCCCTCCCCACATCCCACACCTCTACAAAAGCATGGATGAAAAGAGTGCAGACGACGCAGCAATTATTATGTAAATGCGGTTAATTAAAAACGAGCATTTGCTTATTATCCTGCTGCTCGTATAGTATATAAAGCCACAGGCCTACACGTAATTATGCAGGTTATACAATAGGGCAATAAATTCACCGACGATCTAACTAAGCACGACTAGTGGCGTAGCCAAAAATGTGAATTTGGGGCCTAGCTTCCTTTTTCTTTTCTCTCCTCTTTTCTTTCGTTTCGTCTTTTTCCCTTCTCTCTCTTTTCTCCTCTCCTTGCCACTTTCTTTATTTTCTTTTTTATTTCCTATTTCCTTTCCCGTCTTTTTCCTAGAAGTAGCAGAAATAGAAATAGAGGGCCTAGCAGTAATTTTCCGGATTTTTTTCCGGCAGTAAACTTAATTACCTACAATTTTAATACAACATTCTAATTAATTGTATCCAAGGCCGTAGCCAGAATTTTTGTTCGGGGGTTGACATCTCCTCTATTTCCCTTTTTCTAGAAGTAGGACCACTAAAATTCAGTTTAAAAATCTGGGAAGCGCTGTAAACTTTCCCAGTGCAGTCTGGGATAAAGTCGAATTTGGTGGTGGTGGTGATGTTATAGCTCTTAATGGGAGCCCATTTCAGAGCTACGGAGCGTCACTTGCCGTATATGAGATCCCATGCACCCGACACAGGTGAACGCGCCCCGCTTTAACCCCAGCCAGATAGGCCGGTACTCGATTTACCTACCCCGGAAGGATGGAAGGCTGAGTTGACCTAGGCGACTGGTTACATACCGAGATGGTTTACCTGCCCGCAGGCAGTCACCCATCGCAGTACTAACCCGGCCCGGCGTAGAGTAACTTCGTTGATCGAATCAAACGCGTTACCACTAAGCCACGCCACAAATTGTAGTTTTAAAATATGAGATCTGATGGTAATAATTTTAATTATTTTTTTTGAGAATTAACAGACCAAATTAGCACATTTAGTGCAGTTTAAACGTGTGTTTTTGTCTTGTCTGGGGGATTGGCCCACGTCCGCTTCTCTCTCTTCCTGTTGGCTACGCCATTGAACACGACAGAAGACCCGTGAAGAGAAAGCGCATGCGGTAGGTGGCTTGCAATAAGCAATACCTGCAATGCACGAGCTGTCAATCATTAACACACGTGACTCTGCAGCCAGGTGCGTGCTGTGGCGGTAATTGTACCGGCTGGTGTCGGCAGTCAGGCGTAACTGCAAGTTGAAGACTGTACGCCGGTTGCATTCATCGTCGCTAACGGTCATCTGTTCATAACGGACGACGCTGGCGTGTGATGTCTGATAGCTTTTGACATCGAGTCATCATCGTAAATGAAGTCATTGGCTACCTATTCGACTAGTCGGAACTGATGCCGTTTATCAAGCGGCTAGTCGCGTTGGACGAGAGATTGGGTCGGTGTGGTCTGCCTCAACGTCGGTCCGGTTCTAGACGGCGGCGGCGGGATTGTACTCACGATGCAGTGGAAGTAGCGGCCGGTGATGCACTGGTTCGTGTGTGTCGTCTGCTCGCCTGCTTGGCTCATCACGCCGACGGCTTGTTCGAAGATCTGCTCGATGAATGTCGACGAGTGGCCAACAGAACGAAACGTCTGGACGAGCGACTTCGTGGCAGTGCAGGCCTTGCGGACAGAGTGGCGCAGCTCGATGCGAAAATTACAGCCAGACGTAAGTAACCAATACCGTTATTCATCATCACTGTCATCATCACCATTAACGTCATCATTGTAGAAAGGTTGAACGATTTGACAAATAATAAGCACTATTTCTAGGAGCACGTGAGTAAACTGTCAATTGACTGAGGGAAGTTACCGAAATGTCTTGAGACGCTGCCTGAAGACCGAGATTGACGGTGGCGAGATGCATTTAGATGTATTTTCTACAATATGTTAAAATTATTTGATATGACGTACAGGCGCACATATAGACTAGCTAGCGCACCCCACTTTCAGTTTCCGCCCAACGCAACGTGGGCCTACGCGATCTGTAGCTCAACGCAAGAATAATAGTACGAGTACATTGTTTCTATTTTTGCGTTCACGTTCTGGCTGTTGCTTCGTTTGCATCACTTGCGTAAACATTACATATCGTGTTTTTTCCGTTGTTTGGAAAACACAGCTATATCATCATCATCATCATCATCATATATTCGTTTAACGTAAGGTTGACAAGCGCAACTTTTGACAACGCAACCACAAGATATATGTAATACATCTAAATCTAAAAAAATCTAAATCTAAAAAAACATGCAAAGGGAAACATCTCACAGTTTGTGCAATATTCACATTAACGTTCACATCAGTTCAGTTGACTTAGACTACTGGTGGTGTTAGTTGGTGCGTTGCATTAATATGAATATTTGTA
>Ga0056128_1012090_pt1 | contig 10580 bp, 6 predicted proteins | sample WorMetLIZISLAND2_FD_71113 | JGI IMG/M metagenome (GOLD analysis project Ga0056128, IMG submission 71113) | Marine gutless worms symbiont microbial communities from Max Planck institute for Marine Microbiology, Germany - Olavius geniculatus... ... | reverse complement strand
AGCCCTAGATTATAATTAGGCACACGAAGAGGCCCATAAGCCCCGCCCACTGACCAGGCTACAGGCCAAAACAGTGGGCGGGGCTTATAGGCCTCTCCGTAAGCCTATTTATAATCTACTTAGGCTTATTACCGACATATAAAAACTTCACAAGCGTAAAACATTCAACAATATTTGTAAGTTAGATTAGTATAGATTATGTTTTCATACGTCTTTCATATATATTTTTGTAATGATAAGTTTTATTTCACGCAGTGCCCTGTCGTTTTTCCGAGCACCTTCTATAGGTTTATTGCTAACATCGTCGTGTTATGCAACGTAAAAATATGGCTATTGTCGATCGAGATCAATCAATGACTGTTTTCATTTTATGGATCAAGCTATCCATCATGCAAAATAAAGATAAACCTCACACGCACTAGCGTAGTACCAAAAACGTTAAATATGTCGATATTTAGCCGACAGTATACCGTGCGACGTTGCGGATGCGAAGCAACTGAGCAATCCGAAAGAAAGCGAGTACAAAAGTAGAATTTGTAGACATTTCGACAGCGGCATTGCAGTAACCATGCCTCATCAGTCACGCGTTCACTGTTGACTCGTTCGTCACTCCTGCACTCTGCTAATCAATTAATGAGCTAGCAGCTGCTCTACTAGATACAGCGGGTGCTGGCGGTGGCTGCTGTGAAACAAAGTCTGCAGCGGGTGCTTATACAGTATTTGCCATATGCGTCACTCAGTGCTGCTGTAAGCAGCACGGAACATGTCTGGACACGTCCATGCGTGACGCCACCGGCATACTGTGCATGCCACGAGCTGAATATTCATGAATTGATTGATCAATCAGTGCTTTTATTTTTCTATTTTGGGCAACTTAGACTATGTAAAAAGAAAGATAAAACAAACGAAACGCACGCGACGAGATGTTTTTATTTCCCGCAGCGGTCTTCGTGGACCGTCGCCAGAGGACAAGCCTATAGCTGCTGGAACAGAAAAAAGTGTATAACTGTATATGCATAGGCTTATTGTAATGTAAATCATTACATTTTGTACAGTTGGTTAAGTTTTTATGAGGTCATCCTAATAGGCCGCATTACGACCGTTTTGTTCGTCCGTCCGCCAGTTCGTCCTGTACGGTTGCTCCAAACTCGCAAACAAAGAAGCGTAGAAAAACCCTAAATCGGCGTAAATGTAGGCCTGTTGCCAAGACAAAAGTAATTGGTGTGTCGTACATGCGAGACTAGAAAATGGAGCGCCAGAAATGCAGGAATAAAAATTTAAAAAAAAGATTAATGTCACTTTACTTAAAAAAAACTTCCAAAAAATGACGCATGACTCGTGTCAGCGGTTAGTTATGGCGAACACGCCGAGACCCCGAAAACCCGTGCAGTGAACGTGTATAGCCTACATAGGCCTATAGTCAGACGGCTGCATAGCATGTCGCCACAAAGCCTGGCAACAATTTCATTCCTTGTTAGATCGAATGTAAACTTTGTACATATTTTGTTGTCGTCAATTCGCCAACTCTGCAGAGATATCATACAGTAGCTAGGCTAAGTTTTAGGCTTAGGCCTATCCCAAAATTCCCTAATCTTCATCCTTAACCCGATTTCTAACAGTTGTACATAGCTTGTAGACTATAGGCTTACAAATTATGGATTTAGTACGTTTAAATTGTTTAATTGCTCACAATCGGACATTCGAACTCCTGGCAACCCTATTAACTATAGAGTCGCGATTCATTTTATCTTTGCTATTTTTTGCTTTATCTTTGATCTCATGCAAGCCAAAAACCTGCTGTCAGCAAAATTACAGGCACCGTAGGCTGAACGGGGCTTTCCGTTATAGACAGCACGTAACGTTATCCTCCATTTATAGCTTCTCTGAATGGGACGACCAAAATAAACAACAGAACAGTTACGAATGTTATAACATATTCAGTCTAAATACTTCAAATCCTTATGGACAGTAATGGCCATGCACTTTCTTTTTTCACTGAGTCAATTTGGTCCAAACCTAGGCTTATTGCATTGCACAACCACTGACGTAATGACTATATTTAGCTAGCGCTCGCTTGCTCGTGATTGTGAAATGTCAGCACGAGCGAAGCTATTTAAGCCGGTTTAGGGTCAGCGAGAAAACATAATACAAGTTGCTATAGAACTGTTGTTAATTGCATTTTTATACGTCTCGTATATCACCAGCAGAAACTAACTTTATCTATCTGTCAGGTAGAACATTGAACTTATTTAAATTTAGATTTTTGAGGCTCTTGGCAACGTCGTTGCTACAACAGAAATCAGCTGATTGCCGCAAGTATAGGCACGATAATCGCTACCTGTAAACTATAGGCTATGTGTTATTATTTTCCTGGAAACAAATAATTTTATAAGCTGAGCTGTAGGTCTATTGTGTTGGTTAAAGATTAAATTTTTCTATTACCTAGATTTATATCGAATCTGTTGCACAAACAAGTCATAAAACAAGCTGTATACGGCATATCAATTGACGAAGAAACGAACGTCAATAGAAATGGGAACTACTGTTCGTGATGATGTACGCTTTCGATTTTTTGTGAGTTTGTGGACTTGCTGTAGAAAACTTGGAGATTTGCTAGGCCTACTTAGATTACATTTGAAGTAAGTGATTAAGTGGAGCTTTAGCTTAGGCAGTAACACTGACGATTTTTGCCATTAATGCTATTTGCCCAGCATATGCTCAATATTTCACCGGAAGAGATATACACTGTGCCTCAAAAAACATCTCCGACATTTTTGACTCTTACTTAAAAACCAATTATCGGATTATAATAATTTTTGGTATAAACATTCCCGACACAACTTGCAGTCAAGTGACCGTTTAGTTTTTTTACCTTATCTAATGTATGCTTTTGCACTACCTAAGGAAACCAGATCAAGCAAAATATGTGTTGAAATGAACAGAAAATATGAAAAAAAAATCCCCGACAATATCGATCGTAACTAAAATAAAGATTAGCAAATTTTAATAATTTTTGGTAAAAATATTTTCGACACAACTGGCTATTAAATAAGTGTTTTAGTTTTCACCTCACCCAACGTCTGCTTTTACACTACCTGGGGAATGGAGACCAAGCATAATACGTGTCAAAATAAATGAAAAACATCGATAAATTCTATCTATCTTAATGTGTGGGCCCAAACAGCCGGTCTATTACAAGATTTAACTGTCATGCAGCAGTGTTTCTACCAGATGAAGTTTAGGAATGATTGTGAAGTCAAGAAGCGACTGGTACAGCCTAGGTTGGTCTGCAGCAGAACATTATCGATACTGCAGTAGTCAATGAATGGAGAAAGCGTCTCCTTGCCTGTGTTTGCATAGTGGGCCAACAGTTTAAGAACTTTTGCTTCAGGCAGTTAAAAAATAGACATCTGGATAAAATGTCAGTCAAAGTGTCAGAAATGTGAACAAAATGTGTTTTACGCGTTATGTTAATTAAGCAATCATACCACATTGGACAAAAAGTGATATTTCGCTGGTTATGATTTCCCCAGGTAGTGCAACAACAAACGTTAGGTGAGGTGGGAAACTAAATGGTCATTTGATGGCAAGTTGCGTCAGAAATATTTACACCAAAAATTATCAAAATTTGTTAATTGGTTTTCAAGTTACGGTCGAAAACGTCAGGGATGTTTTTTTGAGACACAGTGTATATCAATGGCGTTTGGTATTGTGTCTAGCAGACTTGCAATCATGAGATCAAAAGACAAGTTCGGGCTGCGAAGTGGCAACACTTTTCGTTTCGGCGGCAAACTTTCGGCGACAAAATCGCTTCGACACAGTCGAGATCAGCACGTCGTCGTCAAGACGATTGTTGACGATTCTCTGACGACGGGCGCGATCGACTTTCGACAATTTGCCGACGGTGTCGGCGAGACTTGGCCTAGGGACGCGTGTCGTCAGCGCCTGGCTGCACTGGCTTCACGGCTGGTCCCAGACGGCGACCTACCGTTCGACACCTGGCAACCTCCAGGTGATTCAATGCACAGATATTTTAGCAGCGACGTAAATAACACTTATTTCAAAATAAAGACCAAGACCAAGACTTCATTTCTGTCCCGTAGTCGCTTCGAGATTAAGACATTAGTTGCGAGAAGTAGGCTATACTATAACATTACATGTATTATGCAGTTTCTGAGTGTTTATCTGCATCAAATAAATCTGTGCAGGTGAAGGGCGACTGAACGTAGGTGGTTACCATGTCTCACTGACTCTCAACAAGAGGCGACGCTGGCTGCTGCCGACGATCATCGATCACGCAATCGACGAGCTGCGCCAGGAAGACTTTCAACTCACAAAACAATTAACAGGTAGAACTGATACTTTCCCAAAACGACCGTATCGTTATGATTTTGTTACCAGATTTTTAGAGATCGGCAGCACGTGTAATTGGCAACGATAGCAAAAAGTTGTATAATAAAATGCGAAGTTCGAAGTTTATTCTTTGGTAGTGTTGCCTTGTTTCTGCATTGTAACATACAGGGACGTCGAGAGCCACAGCGGGGCCCGGGGAAACATTCTCGCCGGGCCTTATGGTGGATTTTTTAAATTTCTCTTTTTTTCAAAAAAATGGCGCATTCTGATGTACTTTATTTTTAGCGGGGCCCCCAAAAACGTCGCAGGGCCCGGGTAATTTATCCCCGCCACCCCGCCCCTCTCTCGACCGCCCTGCTAACATATCGTGCTGTAATGATGCGCGTTCGTTGTATATCTGTAAAGGCGCAGTCAGTCAACGGTGCGACGTCGCGGAGGCTCGGCCGCCGCCTATTCGCATAACTCACAGCACTCGACTGATCCGACCCAGGTTGATGAGCGTCAGGTCCATTAGCTTCAACAGCGATCCGTTCCGAGACAATTCAGCTGACTGCGTGTCGTTCGGGGACAGCGCCGCGACGTCCAAGCGACGAGTGGTGCCTCGTCATCGCAAGTCAGCGTCGTTTTACACGGACCTGCGTCGCGCCGCGCTCACTGGTGGTGCTGCAGATGTTCAGAAGCCTCTCAAACAACATCACGAACGAACACACGCACGCGGAGTGCAGCGACTGAATAGTGCGGCCAAACACCGGCGCAGCCTCGACAAACGGTACACCTGCTTCCGTGAAATAAGTGTGTAGCTTTTGACTTTAGTAGCTTTTGACTTTAGAACGACGACTACTGCTGCGAAATTGCCAGTGGCATATGAACTACTATGACTGCTAGGACTTCAAAGTTTGAACTGCAGAATAAGGAAAATCTTTGTCTTGATGTTCATAGTTCATACACAATGAGTTGTTTTCCAACGTGTCTAACTTCGGCCTCAGCTTAGGCCTCGGCCTTATCCATTGTGGTCTCGGCCTCGGCCTTAAAAATATTTCTGGGCCTCGGCCTCGTAGTATCTGGTTTTAGCCTGGAGGAGAGCTGGTTAAATGATTAATACATTTTCATGTTTTTAGAAAACAAATTTGAGCTCATTTTCAGTGCCGAGGTAAGCATGCCAGATTAGCTCCCTAAATATACCACTGAAAATGACCGCAATGATGATTGCAACATTTTGTGTGCAACTATAGCGCAAGGTGTCGTGACCATTGTGAAGTAGCGTAATAAATCAGGCGTTGATTGTTCATGATCGATCATATTGTAAAAATTATACTATTAAGCGGCAATAGAGCTAAAACTGTAGTGCCTACCTGCTTAATATGTTTTTTTGCACATTTTTCATTGTCATTATCTCCAGTAAGCCAACACGTGATCTTTTATTTAAGATTACAGACATCCGGGAATTAAATGTGGAAACATTGTAGTCGGGCTCAAAACGAACGTGAGAATGAGGCGCAGAACATGGTAGCGGAGCAGCAGCAGCAGCAGCTGGTTCCGGAGATCCGCTACGAGATCTGCCACCCGCAACCACTCATTGCACACCGCTTCAACTACGACTACCGACACCGGGATAGATTCGGTAGTAATTTATGTTACGTGCGAAATAGCAAAATAATCACAGTGTTTCGGTTTTTCACTGACGACTTTTAACGCAGTAAGTAACTATAGTTTCTAGCCATAGAGTGATGGCTTTGTTGTGGTATATTGTGCAGCTTGTGTTCAGGCCAAAGTCGTAGACTAGTTACGTGAGGGATATAGAATGTTGCACAAATTTTGCAAACAAAATTAAGAAAGTCGTTTAAATATTGTAGATGGATTATAATTATACGTGTAAGTAAAACATTTTGCCTAGTTTTATTATATGTGTAACTACGTCTTAATATAAGAAAGATTACTTTAAAAACAGGTCTAAATTCTTACACGACAGTATTCGCTTGGCTACTCTAAATGATATAAAGCTTATTCATTCACGTTGACATAATGCTTGTGAATGAATAATAATTTATAACGTTATAAAAAGTAGTCCACAAGGAATAGTACACAGTACACAGTATAGAGAATAAAGTTGTTCGGACTGTTTTAGGGTTCTGCAGCGGGACTCGCAAGTCGTTGAAGAAAGTGCAGCACTGCAGCGACCCGTACTCGATCGGCAGGAAACGCTCAAACGAATCGTGCAGTGAACTGGCCGCTTCTGTTCGCTTAGCCGAGGCCGAGTGTCTCGACGGCGGCGAGGTCTGGCCGGACAGCGTCGTTCTGTGGTCCGAGTTTTTCGATGCCGGCGAAATCCCTGCAGTTTCTGTTGATGATGCTACGGGCGAAGAATGCGTTGTTGAAAGTCGTCACGAATCAGCACTGACTGTGCGGCTGGCTGATGCGGTGAAAAGCAGCGGTAAAATGAAGACAAAGCGTGATCGCAAGAGAAAGAGGCACCACTCCGAGGTGACGTCAAACGACGATCAACCATTCGCGACGTCATCAGCGACTAGTAAGACGTCATCTGTGACGTCAAAGCGTCGGGGCAAAGGAGCCGCAATATACATTGACCGACCTCACTCTATATGTACCACGTCTCTGCTCTCTACATCCACAGACAAAGGTGATGATGATGTTACAGCTGGCAATGGTTAACATAATAATATTTTAGCTATTAATCAATTAGTAATTTTTATTACAAACTGATCTGATTACAAAGTGTCATTGTTCAAGAGTACGTATGCTATTGTTTAAAAGGTTATCAGTTATACTCTGTTTACACGAGAAAGCATACACGAAGCATACATGAAGCACACATGAAGCACATTTAGAGCAATCTTAGAGCAAACTCGAAGCAAACTTAAAGCACACGTCGTGCATTGTTAGAGCTTGCTTGATAACGGTGTATATTGAATACGTGTGCTTCATGTATGCTTCAAGCATGCTTCCTCGTGTAAACGGGGTATTATACATGTAATAGTTAATAGCTATGATTCATCACAAATGCAGTAAATAAGTAAGTAAGTAAGTAAGTAAGTAAAATGTAAATTTATATAGCGCATATTGTTAAAATTAACCTTTAATGCGCTCTAATGCGCAGTATGACGCAGACAGTCATTAAACGTTTTCTATCTAATTTTGTAGGCAAACCAGAATATTCTCGTTCTTTTGGGCCTATTTCGTTGTTTCTAAACAACATTTTTATGCTTGAAAACACAAACAACGTAATTGTCTCTATTGAGCAGTGCCATGCATTTGATCGACACTTCAACGATTACTTTTTCCAGTCGTTAAGAATGTTTAGTGATTAATCGTGTGATTAATCTGCGTAGTTGTGGACGATCTGAGTGACTTCGTCGTGGTCGACGTTGGGTCGACGTCGATGCGACGTGCGCGGTGGATGGACGCTCATCTGCAAGAGATGATTGATGAGCGCGTCTTTACGTGCACTCTGTCTCGGTCTGGTCTCGGCACTCTGCGGCAGAGACTGGGCGACGGACGAGTGACCGAGGGACGAGCAGTGCCGCACCGCTACCTTGTCAACTTCGACGAGGATCTCATAGCATCGGATCATCAACATCGTCATCATCACACCGATGACTCGATGTCTTCGGCACACAGCCAGCAAGCACTTCCACGTCGACTGTTTCTAGTCGTAGAAGAGCTCGACTCGCTTATGCCTGGGTTTACTTCCGCTTCCGATCACGTGATCTGTCGGTTCGTCGCTTTCTTTGCCTTGTCTTTGTGTTTTTTTTTATTTACCTTCAATTAACCTTAGATGTAATTTGTATGTATACAGTCTTTAGCGACGGATGTTACAGTAGCAGTTTGTAGTTTGCGTCAGTTTGATTACCGGCGGTTCTTGCCTGTAAGCTTAAATAAACCGCCTCAAATATTATTGTCTGTCCAATGCAATGCATAGCATTGGACAGAGTATAAAATCACCTTTGTGTCCGTGCGTCCGTGCGTCCGTGCGTCCTACATTTTTTAAGCTATCTTCCTTCCACCTTTCCTTTCCCTTTTCCTTTCCCTTCTCTTTCCTTTTTCCCTTTCTCCATTTTCCTTCTTCTTTCTCTTTTCATTCTTCGGTCTTTCTTTCTGTATCCAGGTCCGTGCGTCCAATATTTGAGGCGTCATATCTCCATAATGGTGCAAAATAGACAAATTGTCACTATGGACCACCCATAGGAACTCGGTCCCCGGGAGTCGAATGATCACGTGACCGATGACGTCACGTGACCCCAAAAGGATAAACTCGTGACCCCATTATATTTGAGGCGCCATATCTCCGTAACAGTGCCAGATGGACGCATGGTCACCATGGACCACGGATAGGATCATAGGAAGTCGACCCCCGGGAGTCGAATGGTCACGTAACCGATGACGTCACGTGACCCCAAAAAGTCAAACTCGTGACTCCATTATCTTCGAAGCGCCATATCTTTGTAACGGTGACAGATGGACGCATGGTCACCATAAACCACAAAGAAGAATCGACCCCCGGGAGTCCAATGGTCACGTGACCGATGACGTTACGTGACCCCAAAAGGTCAAACTCGTGACTCCATTATCTTGGAGGCGCCATATCTCCGTAACGGTGCCAGATGGACGCATGATCACCATGGACCACGGATAAGAAGTCGACCCCCGAGAGTCGAATGGTCACGTGACCCCAAAAGGTCAAAGTCGTGACCCCATTATGTTTGAGGCGCCATATCTCCATAACGGTGCAAGATAAACGCAGGGTGACGATGGACCATTTATAGTGAATCGAATGGTCTCGTGACTGACAATGTTTATTGTTTAGTTAGAATAATACAGCAGGATGAAAGGATCATTGCTGCTGTTCATTTTAAAATTAAACTGTTTGATTTTTTTGTACCAGTCTAAACAGCTCACTGATTATATTTATACGGACATATACTGTAAACTATCGAAATGCATTGGACAGACTCCGTGTTCGTATGAACATTATCTTGTATTTATTAAACTGTCTGCGAAAGAGTCATGTTGCTGTTGTTGTTTATTGCGGAATCGATTGCCAGTTTGCAAACAGCTTTGAACAAGTTGCTAACCTACAGCGTGCTCAGATTAACTCAGCCTCCTACCCTCAGCGGGATGGAAAATGAGTAGTAGCATACAAGGTACGGCATGAAGGTATTAGTGTGTATGTCTGCTGGCTGCACCTCATTAATCTTCATTGGCGCCGGTGCATAATCCATCGCGGTATTATTTTTCATGCCCATCAGTTGCCAAGTCGAAATTGTAAGGCGCTTTTGGTTACTAACTTATGTCAGTAGCGCTGAACTTTTTACCAATGGCCATTTGACTATGTTGTGAACAGAATCCACGTGATCGGTGACCGTGATAACTTTGACATCGTTGGTCAGCTCAGAGCGACGTTCCAAGACCGAGTCGTTGCAGACTTCACCGACATTTCAGACGCTGCGCTCACGCTTTATCACCTTTCCAAGTGAGTACCGGTAGTTGGGTTGTTGTCTAAGACCACTTTTGTAAGTGCTATAGCTGAGTCCACTTAGTTTGTCGCCCGAGTTCGAGTTCAAGTCGGAGACACGAAAATGGGAATTTGAGTTAAAACGAATTAAATATTTGTCACAAGAACAACTTCAAAAAGTACACAAGAAACACAAAGATATATTTAACAAAACTAGCAGTAACTCGAGTGATAAAAATAATTGCACGATAAAAAGCACAGAATAGCCCAAATTGCTGTGAACGTTCTTCAGAGCAGAAGTAGTTGTCGATGTTCAGGCTGCAGAGCGGAGAAGAGTTAGAGGTAACGAAGTGTTCAGCGTGCGACATGAAGTCTGGTAAGCTTGCAATTGGCTACAACGGTCAGCCGTCTTTCACGTTTATCAGCGCAGCGTCTGAATCATACGAGCGACAGCTCGACGCCTTCAACATTATCGCTAATTCCAGTCTCTACCAACCATCGGAGGTTTATATAGCCTACATCTTTATTGTTGCCGCCATGTGAACGTAGTGAAGAGAAAAGCTAATGTGTTCATTCGATTTGTCGTTCTGTGTGTAATAATGACGTCATTACATCACTTGCAGATTGGGTATTGTCTGTGACGTCACCAACAGCAACGCTGGGCGTAGTTATCGCTAAACTATAGGCTCTGAAGAAAGCATGTTAGTTAATTGTTTTAACTAGCAAATTAAAAAATGCGCTTAAATTCCTTACCAGC
>Ga0056128_1012088_pt1 | contig 10582 bp, 5 predicted proteins | sample WorMetLIZISLAND2_FD_71113 | JGI IMG/M metagenome (GOLD analysis project Ga0056128, IMG submission 71113) | Marine gutless worms symbiont microbial communities from Max Planck institute for Marine Microbiology, Germany - Olavius geniculatus... ... | reverse complement strand
ACGGTGCAAGCTAGGATCACGAAATCTTCACTGTGGGCTGCCCCAAGGTCTCTAGTTTATCGTGACAAAATTTCGTGCCACTGGGTGCAGGGGTTCCCCTCGAACGAGGGCGTCAAAAAGGGGTACCCCCTAAAAAAGACGTCATTTTGCCATTATTGGCTCGAATAATGTGAAAACGGTTGCAGATAGGTACATACATACTGCTTACAATAACAAGCACTGGTAACAGGCTTTTTGGATTTATCAACATCAGTGACCTTGAATGACCTTAAACCCCTCAAAAAAAAGTTTTTAGTGAATTTTTTGCAATTTTTGGATGCAGCGCACATTTCAACACTGAATTGCGACAAAATAGCTGGAGATAAACCAAGACAACCTGCATATGAAATTTTCAGCATTCAACGTAGATTTTAGCAGTTTGAGTCCCGACCCCCCCAAGGTTCAAGGAGGCCGGCGAAGGCAGGCGTCAAAGACAGCTACCCCCCTAAAAAGTGGTTATTTTGCCGCAATTATCTCGTGTAGCGTGAACATTGCTGCAGATAGGCGCAGACATGCTGCTTATCATAACAAGCACTGGTAACAGGCTTTTTATTTTGCTGTTAACGTCAATGACCTTGAATGACCTTGAACCCTCAAAATAAGGGTTTTAAGTGAATTTTTCTGCGATTTTTGGCTGCGACACACATTTTAAGAGTGAATTGCGCCGAAATGGCTGGAGATAGACCGGAACATTTTGCGCATGACATTTTTTTTAGCATAGAACATACATTTTTAAGAATCTACAAGTAGTAATTTTACCGCTATTTTCTCGTGTAGCTTGAAAACGGTTGCAGATCGGCAGAGACATGCTGCTTATCATAACAAGCAATATAGTGATAAGCTTTTTATTGGTGTAAATATCGATGACCTTAAATGACCAAGAGTGAATTGCGTCAAAATGGATAGAGTTAAATCAAGACAACCTGCGAACAGGAACTGTTAAGGCTGTCGCGCGTCTCATGAGCTTTGCTCAAATTACTTGTTACTGACTATCTGATAGCCCTATGGAGCTTATTTTTTTAACATTATACAACTTGACTTGCTGTTATGACTTGCATTCTGAATAATCCTTAAACGATTCTGTAAGACTAAGTGTAACTTTAAAAAATAACTAGAAATTTGGGGCAAAGTCCAACGTGAGTACACCCGGCACCGTAAGTCCAATTGCGAGAAAATGTAGGGGAAGGGTTGAAATTCCCCTCCCTGCAAAGTCATTTGGCCCGAACTCAAATGCATTAGCATACGTACAATGTGCAGTGTCAACTTGAGGTAGGTTGAAATGAGACAACAGAACTTTATTGATAGTGGACCAAAGTTCACCTATTTCTGTCCAACAGCAAAGAGACTGTAGTTGATCATGTACCATTCCGAAATTTTGACATGTTGCTCCATTTCAGAGATATTCGCACTCAAAGTCAAAAGTTGTTCTATATCGAACCAAATTTTAGACGTTTTTGCCCTCTCTAATTTTTGAGGGGGCAGTGCCCCCCACCCAAAAGTTGTAACCGTGTTATCATTCCCACATAGCGGCACATCACGTCACATTCACGTGGAAAAGTTTCATGAGGCTACTCCCTTTAGTGCCAAAGTTATAGTGGCTCATACGCTACACTTGAGCCAATTTTTGACCCCCCTTTGTAAAACGTTGGGGGAATCCCTGTCCCTCAGTGAGGTGTGCGCTAGTAAGTCTTGGTCATTCTCTAGCACATGTAAACATTTCAGAGTGCAGCACCAACTAGGAGCCGAAATACGGTCTTCCGAATAAGTAGATTTGGGTGGGTATGATTTGACCCTTAGATCCCCAAAGTTTCTTGGCCAAAGTTACAGGACTTTTTTTGCCAAACGCGAGAGGAATCGCAGTCAATTATCCAATTTTGAATATCTTCATTCAATCCAGAGATATTTGCCGAATTTGAAGTTGTTCGAAATCGCAGCAAATTTAACATTTTTGGCCCCTACAATTTTTTAAGGATGACCCCAAAATTTTTGGACCTGCATGATAAAATACAAGAGAATTCTAAGCGTGGTGCAAAATTTTACTGCAATCACCCGACACAGCATTGGTAAAATACGAAATAAAAAAAACATCAGCAGTAAGATATAAGTCCACTTCGAAAACTATCATTTCCAGGCGGACTAATGAATATTAGTAGTAAAAATGTTTTACTTATACAGGTTTATAACATAAGATGCAGGTTTATGTCTGTACCATGTTATGATTCAATTGGCACTAACCATGATTCATGGTGGACAGAAGACACTGAATTTCAGTTTAAACAGGGCTGCCAAAATCCTAAGGCTGACCATGATTTTAACTGTGATCTTTAAACTGTGCAATACAATACTCAGTCTATCAAATACCACACACTACTTGTGTGGAGTAAACCAAATAATTCAGGCTCATGCACAAGTAAGGTCTAAGATGTGACAGTAACAAACTGTGCAAAAAAACTCAAAATTGTCTGTGTGCAGAAAATGACACCAATTGCCTGCTGAAGGGTTCTCATATCTCAACTCAGCTGAGATATATGGACCTAACAGCAGAAAATGCACCAAACAATTGACCACATTATCAATCTTATGTAGTAACTGTACAATGGTGTTTTAAAATGTTAAGTCATAAAGTATACTTACCAAATGTCTTTGGAAACGCTTGCTGAAAACACAATATCAAGCAACCATATTGTAGTTGCATTTTATGGCAGCAACAAAACTGAACGATAACCTTAAACCAATGTTGCTAGTTATTAAACATATTAACCCAAGTAGTCTCCACTCTCCAACCATACAAATAAGTTTAATGTCCAGTCCTTAACAGTCGAGCTGTTTTTCATTTTCTGGCTCTGGATGGTAATTACTGGTTTTTTACGCGCATATTAGCTATGGTAATTCTGTCTGTCTGTCTGTCCATCTGTCCGTCACGTCCCGGTACCGTTCCAAGACCAGGTGAGATAGAGACTTCAGGTTTTCACCATATGATAGCGTAGAGTCTCTAGTATTTCGTGACAAAATTTCATGCCCCTGGGTAAAAGGGGGTCAGCAAAAACGAGGGGGTGAAATAGGGGCACCCCCTCAAAAATTTATGTAGACCTCAATTAGACATTTCACCTTGCATATACAATACGGTGATTTGAGCTTGATAAATGTATGAAATTATGTCTGAATACAACAAAAAAATAATGTTATGTTACGTTATGCTAAAAATCCTAATCTTGGCAAGTGGCCGGAAGTGAAATTACCAGTTGTGCCCAGTCAGTGTTTAGCAATTAATTTTAATATTTTTAATGACAAAAAATACTGTGTCACATGACAACTGCAGCAGCATATAGGTAGAAAATGTGATTTTAAGATGTTTATGTTTCTGTGTGTATTTTACGTTAACGATGGGCACAACCAGTGGTGTCATGAGCCTGTCAACATGATGGCTGGTTTTTTACGGCATTTTCGTAGATCATCGATTTCAAAGGTAAATTTCTTTGTGTTGATAAAATGCTGGTCACCGATATTACTATCAAAATTATCAGAAAATTATGGCGTTTTAGGAAAATGGATAAAATATATATGTTAATTTTGGTGTCCATGGACTTTTTAACTAAAGTCCTCATCGTGCCCTTGTCTATCAGGTTCTTGTTAACATGCCCACTTTTAACTCAATACTCGATATGCCCAACAGTAACATAACAGAGTGACAAAGTATAATATGTAAGAATCACAAACACTATAGAAAAAATATACATTTCATGTATGCCAAGACCACAGCAGCAGCACAATAGGTAACAAGAAGTTTGAGCTAATGCTCACGGGATGCGTGAAAGCCTATAGCAGTTCCTGTTCGCAAACTGTCAGTCTATCTCCAGCCATTTCGTCGTGACTTTTACGGGGGTAACGCTCTTAGGTGCCCTCGTGCGCAGGTTTCCTTGAACCTAGAAAATCGAGACTTGGACCATCAAAATCTACGTTCAATGCTGACAATTTCATATGCAGCTTCTCCATGTCTATCTCATTGGTTTTGGCGCAATTCGCTCTTGCAATGTGTCTCGCAGCCCAAAATCGCCAAAAAATCCATAAAACCCTTTACTTTGGCGTTCAAGATCATTCAAGATCATTGAATTTGGTGCCAATCGACAGCCAGTGTATGACTTCCTATTAGAGATTAATAGTAACCTAGGCCCTATCTCGCACCGTTACAGAGATACAGCGACTTATTGGCCAAAAATCGCAAATTTTGCCCACCCCCCTCTCATTTAGCACCCTCGTTCAGGGTGACCCCCTTCGAATTTATGAAAAAGCTTTACGGTTCCTGAAACTAGAGGTAAAGATTTGGTGATCCTAGCTTGCACCGTTTTTGACTGATCCACCCGTGTGACGAACAGACAAATGGACAGACGGACGGACGGACGGACGGACGGACGGACGGACGGACAGACAGACAGAATTGCGATGATTAAGACGTGCTGAAAGCAGTAGCTGCTTTTGGACATAAAAACCTGTTTGCGGATTGCCGGGCCAACGTTCAGCTTTCGGTCTTTGAAAATCAAGCTGTCTGCCTGAAAACATAATTGACACACCAGTCTAATACGTATTCTGTGAAGTCGCATCCACTGTACAGTACCACCAGAATCTTGTATTTCGCCTACGATTCGAACTTCTGTTTTGACATATGGCGCGTTACAAATTCAGACTACTTACTTACTTACTTTGCTTTAAATAAATTAACTAGCAACTGAAATATTCAAACAATACACTTATATAATTATATACAGTACTAAAAATGACAGCCTATTATGCCTAAGAAATTAATTTTACCGTGAACGTAAAAGTGCTAATAAGATAGGGCCAGGAAGACGTAAAAAAGGAAAGCCTTTTCAACCAATTTATTAAAAATTCAGTGACACAAACAGTATTAGATGACCATAATTTCTGCTACACATTAAGTCTGCGAGTCTTACGCAAATTTTGCATCAGTATTATAGCATCAGCACGGTATTACTACTATGTAGTAATTAATCATACATACCTCTTTTCTCATAATTCTCTCTGCATCTTCAAGATTTTCAAAGGTTACAAATCCATAGCTGTGACAACATAATATCAGTTTGCTCAAAAAGCCTCAAATGCAACATAATATAAGGATTTACTAAATCTGGCAAATGTCCCTATTACACTGATATCTGATGACCACATTATCTACTGACAACGAAATTCAGACTCCTAATTACATCAAGTGTGTAAGCACCACACAAGCAGCGCCTATACCTAAAACTAACAGAGCCAATAAACACCTAGTCTACAACATTATGTAACAGTAACAACAGAACATGAAAAACACTTTCAATAATAAATGAATTGTAACAATGAGTATGACAAAAATTTGCATACTGCATAATTGCATAATTTCATACTGCAACAATTATTACTGATATTGCACAATACAATGACCAGTCACCCCAGCCATGAATAGCTTGACATCAGCATCAGTCTTATCATTACACTGAGATAACTAAATAAGTAAGTAAGTAAGTATTAAAGTAAAAAGATGCCAATTTCGCAGTTAATCCCAATGTGCCACAATCTCAACAGTCAACACCCATAACTCAAACAAAATATCTTTAACAGCTGCTTAAACTGTTCAAAGTTGAGGCCCACTTGTCTCGACTCTCGGATGCACTGGAAGGCTTTTTCCACAACTTTGCAGACCTACCAGTGAGACAATTATTTAATCGTACATTCAAACCTTTTGCTGATGCCACCGCGATCAACAATGATCTTGCAGTCCCTGACAGCACCATACACTGTAAAGAACTGTTTCAGTTCAGCTTCATTTGTCTGCAACAAAACAATGACTGATGCATTCCCATCAACCTGTAAATAAGTAACTTATATAGCACATTAACTGTAAATAACCTCAAACGTACTCAGTGTGCCAGTAGAATGAGAAAGAAAAATGTTCCAGATGGGATCCCAAGATACCTCTGACAGTGTGCGTGAATCATGCATAAGATCATTGATGTGACACCAAGTATGTGCTTTGACTGTCTCATCCTGATGATCCTGTTACTTATTTTGTAATGGCCAGACCCTTTAACTAACTGAAGTTGGCACATATTCCATGTTTTTAAAAATATTTTTAAGCTACTTATTTACTGTACAATTTGTATACCTTGTGTATTAAATTTGCCTGTTTATAAGAAGATTCAAATTACAAAACATATGGATTAAAATACATAAACATGTGTGCAAAGCCAAATTATTGACATGCTATTGCTATACCAGTAAAACATCTAGAAAAGATACAAAATTTTACAAATTGTCTACAATGTATAAACGATGACTTCAGACAGCACACCAGACGACTACATACATCAGCTGGGAGTCCACCAACAAAGATTCTGTTTGCTATCAGTTTCCCGTATTTAGGAATCTGTCCAGATGACACTGGAGTACCGGAAGGTGTCAGTGATAATGAACTTTCTCTGGATGAAGACTGCCACAGAACACACACACAGAACCATCCCAATCAAATCCAAATTATCACAGTTAAAGTTCCTACAGGCTACAAAATGCAAGCTGATTCTGACCGTACAATACTGCAGCCCCTCCTAGGGACCTACAGAAACTAATAACCACAGTATAAAACAGTAGCCACAGAAAATAGTGCTCGTGGCACAGGCCCAAGGTTGTCTCTCTGGCCTTCCAATACTAAATTGGCCTCACCGCACCCACTTGAGTTCCACACACTGACAGTAAAAAATTAGGCAACAAGTAGGCCTACCAGTACATAAATAAAACTCATTCAGACCCAGCTACAGTTGTGCACATTTCTGAATTCAAAAGTGCATAATCTGTGCAGTGAAATCACAAGGCCGACTTAGTACTTACTTACTGGAAAGGCAGGGATTATCGATAAAAAACATGTTCGAAAACTCTAAAAGTAAAGTGCCCATTCTGCACAGATGTAGCCAGAAATTAAAGTTGAAAGGTCCAATAGGCGGTTTTAGCCCTGAAGGGCCAAAAATCAAAGCCAAAATCTGACAGCAGGGTGGGGGAGGAGGGGCTGCGAGCACCCTGCCCATGAGCTAGGGAGTCTGGAAGAGTGCTGTAAGCTCTTTCAGCAAAGTCCAGGGTGTAGCCCAAGCCACAAACTCTTTTTTGGTCATGAAAAAGCCCTGAAAAAATTAGTTTTACTACACAAATTTCCATATTCTTGGGCTCTAGCCAGTGACGGTTCTAGCTTGCAAAATCTGAGGGGCATGGCCCCATGGCGAGTGCGGTAGCGCGAGCCTATAAAAGGGGCCTGGAGCAGAGCCCCAGCAAGGTCCAGGGGCAGAGCCCCTGGTCAGGGGATCAGGCGGCGAAGCCCCCCTGTAGCTGAAGCACTTTTGGTTTTTGGACGTTCGATGAAAGCCACAAATTTCATTTGCCAAGTTTTCTAAAATTTGGAAGTGCAAAAAATCAGATATTTGTGTTCTTTGCAAAAATCACGAGTGACTATAGGGAAGGGGGGCTGGAGCAAAACTGGGGGCTGTGCCCTCCCCAGGCCCGGGAAGATATAACTGACTGCGCTGTAAGTTACTCTGCACATGCAACATCTAACGAAAGGTAAGACTATCGATATCTCTGAACAACTGCTGTTGACTGTGCTGACTATGCCCTAATTATAGCGTTAAAACAGCGCTTGCGTTTATTCTCGATCTTTAACACCTATACCAATCAACACAGGACACTCGTAAGACTGCCTATGCTAAATTTGAGAAAATTCTGAGAGTGTGCCTATTCGGAAGGCAACCCCCTGCATGTGCCCTGCAGCCTCTCTGGCTACGCCTATGATGCGACTGTGCTACCCCCTAGCCTCGACGGCCCCCGCACTCACAGAAACTAGCGCTTGCGAACGCATAGTCTATATGCAAGTAACGAGAAATAACAACCATCATAATGAATGTTATCGTGGATGCGATCGCTGAAAACGAATAACGCGAGCGGTCCTTCGATGAGGTTTAGAACTAAGCGGGTTTGCGTTCCACTAACAAGTCCGCAGCGACAAAGAATTATTCAACGTCCAATCTGCGAGTTGTCAGCAGCCATGAACGTCTGTGCACGGCAGTGACTATTTTGAAATTCGATCCGAGAAGCAAGTTGCCTCAGCAGGGCCACGCAGGTACCGTACGCTGGCAGGCGCAAGCGCTGCAGTGCACGGCAAGTAAACCAGGCTGTTCGCTCGACACCAAAATAGCCACCGCGAAACGTCTTGCCGGCCTCGGCCGGTGGCCGTGAAATCATCATACGCCGCAGCCGTGCGCCGGCCTACATTGCAAGACACGTCCAGCCATTCACACCCGCACACCGACATCTTAAACATTTTACATTAATTAACGACCTACCATGATGAAACTTGGTGGCAGAAAATATCAACGATTCATTCGAACACCAACGCAAACTAAACCAACCAACGACTCAACTTCCACGCCGTCAACACAGCAGACTGCAGCGGTCGCTCGCTGGTCGCCTGCGATGCGCGCGTAGCCTTCGCATTATTTCTCGAGGGGTGTTAGGTTGGAAGTATAGCAATTATGTCAAGTTATCTCTGATAGTGACATTAATTTTTAACATGCATTATAAACAATGTTGCAACACTTAAACGACTATTGCGGTGTAAGAAAGTACGGAATAATTTGTGTTGCAATTTCGATGCACATTTTGTTACATCAAACAATGATCGACCGACATGCGAAAATGGACTATCATGAGTAGGCCTACATAAAACTAGTAGCCGCGAAAAAAAATAATCAAATCAGGCAAGGGCAGTAAAGTCCAAATTCCATAATTCCATTACGCCGACTTTCACCGAAATTTTCCCGCGAGGAAAGTCGTGGACACATCACGAAAGTCGCGGACACAAACCATCTCGACATGTTGAGATGTTTGCGACAAAGTCCGTTATAAGTCCCCGACAAACCCGTCTGTGTCGCTCTAATGAAAATTTTGTTCGTTACAATGCACGGGGAAAGTCGGCGAAAGTCGGCGAAAGTCGGCGACATGATTTGTGTCGCGGACCAGGCCCGTCGAGAGCCATAGGCCTATAGCGGAGCCAGGGGAAACATTTTCGCGGGGCCCCTCTGGGGAGAAAATTTCTGAATTTTTTTTTTCAAAATGGTACATTCTGACGTAGGCCTATATTTCTGGCCGACGATGGGGCCCCCCAAACGTCGCGGTGCCCGGCCGGGTAGCTAACCCCGCTACCCCACCCTCTCGAGTCTCGACGGGCCTGTGGCGGACTTTCATGATTTGTGTTGTAAGTCGCGGACTTTGTCGCAAAGTCGGCGTAATGGAATGTGGCTTAAAGGTGCATACAGATTGACGTAACTGAAGTGAACTGAACTGAACCGAACTGACAATGATCTAGTTTTTAACGAACTGACCAACTGTTGAGCAGTAAATGCATTAAGCGTATGTAGGCGGCGTCGGTTTTGCAATAACCAGTGGTTGACGCGTGCGTGAGCGTAGTCACATATATTAACCGGTATACGCGCCCTGCTTGCATGACTATATTGGTCAGTTCTTCAAAAATAAGACTTGATGGGATTGTAACGGTAACGGAGAGTCACGGATAGAGTGGTCACGGGCAGGGCTCCCGTTAGTGTTCCAGAGTCTGGCGTACGTACGTCGAGGGTGCCAAATTTTGGCGTAGGGAGCCTACGGTTACGCCGGGCGAAAAATTTTGGCGTAACAGTTTACGCCGGAACACATATTTTTGGCCGTAATCCGCCATATGCACTACGCAGGCCACATCTGTTTATTTAGGCCTAAATATGCTTCAAATATATAGGCCTATAGGCTATGTATAGGCAGTGGCGGATCCAGAAAGTTGGCATAGGGGGCGGAATGGTAGAGGGTAGGGTCTGGGGAGGGTGCTGTGCAAAATTTTCACTTGTTTTAAGATGCATCCATGGCCCCTTGGATCCGCCACTGTGTATAGGCCCTAGAACACCAAAAAAATCACAAGCAAACAATTTTTACACGCATCTTCACAGAAACACGGGCAGAGTTTAATGCTTATCATAACAAGCACAACTGAGGAGCTTTTTAATTGTGTCAAGATCGATGACCTTGAATGACCTTGAACGGCCAAAATTTAAAAGTTTTAGTATTTTTTTGCAATTTTTGGCTGTGGTGCACATTTTAAACGTGATTTACGCCGACTTGGCTGGAGATAGATCTAGGCCCGTCGAGAAGGTGGGGTAAGGGGTTAGCTACCTCGGGCCCCGCGACGTTTGGGGGCCCCACCGTCGGCCAGAAATATAAAGTAGGACTACGCCAGAATGTACCATTTTTAAAAAAATCAAAAATTTTCTTCCCAAAGGGGCCCCGTGAAAATGTTTGGGGCCCTGTGATTATGTTTCCCCGGGCCCCGCTGTGGCTCTCGACGGGCCTGGATAGATCAAATCAAATCAAATCAAATCAAATCATTTATTTAGACAAGCAGATACAAAAAACGTTGACAAAATGAGTAATGAAAAGGCTTGAGCAAGGGCACAAAGGGCTGCAA
>Ga0056128_1012085_pt1 | contig 10584 bp, 8 predicted proteins | sample WorMetLIZISLAND2_FD_71113 | JGI IMG/M metagenome (GOLD analysis project Ga0056128, IMG submission 71113) | Marine gutless worms symbiont microbial communities from Max Planck institute for Marine Microbiology, Germany - Olavius geniculatus... ... | reverse complement strand
AATGTCAACTACTTAGTGCTGAAGTGGCAAACAGCAACATCCGTACAAATACAAAAGCTGCTGATAACACTCTGGAATTGTCATAAATTAAACTAAAAGCACTAAAATTCACGAAAAATCACGGATTTCACGGAAATCAGCGTTTTTTCACGGAAGGAGGTCAATTTCACGGAAAATGTCACGGCCGTGAAATCGTGAATTAAGTTGGTCCCTACTGATGACTCAGTGTCAGTTGAAGCTATATCACTCAATGACGTCACTGGCTCAGACGCTCCACTTCATTTTTGTCGCTCAGACAAGATGTCCACGTGGACGTACTCTGGATCAGCTGACGCTTAAATTGATTGAACGTGAAGTTAAAACGTAAGCTTATTTTGATGTGTTAATGTGGGCACCGACTCCGCAGGGGTGGCGGGAAAATGTCCCGGTGTCCGTGGCAACATTATATTTTTGCTCGATGCTGTTTTTAACCCGGTTTCAAGTAATATCCTGAATGGGCGACGGTTCATCATATCAATCAGTCGTACCAAAAATTATCAAAATTTGATCATTCGTCGTGAAGTTACTATCGATAATGTTAGGATCCTTTTTGAGACACAGTGTAGTACGATACAATGTAAAGTTGACTTTTTTTGCTCCGACAGCTGAGTTGATAAGTCAACTGCAACTGTTTTGTACATAGGTCTGCTTAGTGTCCAGAGACCGAGATGAGAAATAGCCTATAAACTAGACTGTGTCTCAAAACCAAAGTTATGTTGGTGGACATTATTCATTAAAACTGTATGACACTACAGTCTAATAATAAATAATCGTCGGCGTGACAAGCGCATAATATTTATTCGCAGGAGTCACTATTACCATACACCAAAGCGTCGTCTCTCGCTCACTACACGAGACCGGGAAGGTTGGTAAGTTTATTGGTATACAGTGTTCTAAATAGTTAGGGGTGGGTTGCTCCCGATGTTATAAAATGACACAGTTTACAGATGATGAATGCGTGGATGTTAACATTCCTTTGCATTGACATTGCGATTGATATGTGAACGTTGTGCTGTTGAGGCTTTTCAAGAAATGAACAAATACGCTGGTGCTGTTTACGATGCACAGGCAAGTACGTGACAACTACTTCAGATCGGAAGCTAACGAACTGGACAACGCACAGCCTCTACCTCCGCCGATATCTCGACGAACTATCCGCATGGCAGCAGCCGCTGCTGCTGCCGCTGTTACTACACCCAGCCCCAGAACACAGCAGATTCCAGCTACCAGTGCTGGAAGCAACAACAGTGTGCAGCAGACCAGTGCAGGTACAACACTACTTCTAAATTTGTATTTCAAAATATAGATGTTGGAAAGTAGGGGTGTTTACACGGTAACATATCTTAGTTGCACGTGCTCAGGGCTCAGAAATAACGGGTAAGTTTTTGCAGTGCAAACGACAGCTTGGAACAAACCAGTGCAGGTGAGCAGGAGTATCATCGTTGGCGTTGTGTACAGTGCCGCATTCAGACTCTATTACTTGTTGGGTAAAATGCGGGGAGGGGTGGCTTTCACGTTAGTTATCGGACAAGAAAGAAATTATAAGCAAGCAGCGTCAAAGTTCAGATTTTACAATACGGCAAACAGAGCCCGCAGCCAGAGAATGTCCTGTTGCACTAAGTAAACTTTTTCGTGGCATGGAGGGAGGCCCTGACAAGCTGGAATATGTCGGGCTGCTGGCCTGTGGGGCTTCTTTTTGTGGGGTCCTCTTTCAGCCAAACATGCTGCAGATGCCTATATGCGCATTTGATTATGTGACTATTATCGTGCTTGTGTAACTTTTTGTTACTTGTTAGGTTTTCTTCTATATATTCCTCAAGTGCTTTGTCGAGCCTGACACGTTTTGTCTTGCCCATGTCAGTTTTGTCACTGCAAACTTTTGTTCATTCATTCATTCATTCATTCATTCAAAGTTTAATAAAAACAGACAATTTAACGATGTTACACAATAAAAACAAGTGGAGCTCAATGAAACGATACGAATAGTCTAAGCTAGTCTAATACAAATAATTGTCATTATAGAGCATTCTTATAATAAAGTTTTTGTCATTGGTGACTGACGTACGATCAGGAAGTTGAAAGTTGTGACTTCGGTCGTGAAGACTATAGTGCCGCTCGCGTTTAGGAGGAAGGAGCGGATGTAGCAGGTGCTGGCTCTTGCCTGTAATCTGTGAAAAAAGTTTGTTGTCGGCATCGTCACATATACTGGCGAAGGTCGCTGAACTGTTAGCGCGAGTTTTACCGACCTTCGTACAAATGTTTCCAAGCAATTTCTATCGTCTGCTGAGTCTCCACAAGCTGGAGAGGCGTAACTCAATCGGTTGTTGACTATCGCCTGGAACACTTGATGTAAAGAATCATTAGGTAAACCATGTTGTTGTAGTGTTCACAGAGCAAACAGTAACTAGAAGCACGCAACCAGGAGGTTGTCGACATGCTGTGAGACTGAAAATTTTCGACTGATCCTAGCATGTTAATCGACTCCACTCGCCTTAGACCCGTTGTCGTACGAATAGCTGTGTTCTATTGAGCCGATAAAACGATTGATTGCCAGTTTGTTACCTGTGTCGTCTGTAGGCGAGAGATCCGCTGGTAGCGGTCATCGGGTGACGAAGCGGATCCTGTACCGGTGCAAGTATTGTCGACTCAAGACCTACGTGCGCACGGACATGAGGCATCATCTGATGCGAGAGATTGGATACAAGCCGTACCGTTGTGGACACTGCTATGATGGCAAGGGCTCCGGCTACTCCGAACCAAGCCGATCTGCCATGGGAAAACACTTTAGGTTCTAGCACCGTCGCCGGTTTTATCCGTGTGTGACAGAAATATTGTATTCCGAGTCACTTAGCCCATGAGACTCTGATTAGAGCTTGTAACAAATGAATTGTTCAAACAATTATGTTAACGATTAGCGACTATATAGCCATAAATTTCGATTACAAGCTACTAGTGGCAATTGCCATAAAATGCATTTTTAATAACAATTTTTCCAGTTATTGAGTATAGGCGCACAGATACACTGAGACACAATTATTGAGTGTCTTAAAAGCCAGTATTTTATGCAGTCGGAAATGTTTTCCTGGAAAACACATGAAGAAATTGAGTAATAGAACATTTAGTGATTAAAATTTTAGTAATTTTTGCAATTTCCAGTGGCACGTGGCGCAGCATCATGCAATTAATCTCCAATTTTTGTGGTGTTGGCTATTGTGGTCGCTTTCTGATAAACACAGTACCATATTGTACTGTATTATGTGTTGTAGGTTACGTCACGCGGGTATGACGATAGACGTGCATGACTTGAGTGATCCGGTGCGTGATGCGGAGGTGGTTCGTCTGCTGGACGAGTGCGCTGTCGATGAAGAGCAAGACGAACTTAACACTGCAGCCGCCAACACCGGCACGGTCTGTTACACTGAAGTCTGCTAACTGTATACCATTGTTTGCTGTGGCGGATTTACACATGTTTAGCACGTCTGGCCGAACAGGGACACTTAAAATGGTGGCCATCGGCGTCGGTGGTTTAAAAATATAGATAGGTGGAAAATGAAGATCCAGTTTTCTGACAGACAATGCAGATTTCCAACGGAGAAGATTACAGGTGCACAGAATTTGAATTTTGCCTTTAAATTTTCGCAGAGTGGTTTTCTTCCGCCCAAAATTGTGTATTTCTCAACGATATTTTTTTAGCAAAAAGAACATTTTGTATTGTGAAGTTTGATGGACCGTGATGAGCCAGTATGACATACTGGCACTTTCTTTGTGAGATAAGTTGCAAAATTGAATGTTGTACTCAGTGCACAAAATCAGATCTGCAACCTTCATTCGGACAGTTCCTACACGAGCAGTTATTATTCCACTTTAAGCCCAGTTGTAGCATGTGCTAATATCACTGCAGACGTTGGTTTAACATACACTACAGTATACTAACGCACTGTGTGTTTGTAATTTCTACATGTCCGATATGCAGGTGTCAGGTGGCTGTATAAAGCGGACGTCGTTGCGAGGTGTCGCTCCGTCGTCGTCCAAGCAGCGTCGTCTGCCTACCATTGCCTCTCTCACTGCCACTAGGACCAGTAATGACGCTACTGATAACGGCACCATCCCCACCCCGATACCGCTGCCCGTCTTGACCGCCGCATCGGCAACAGAACAGCCACCCCGAGTGTCTGCTCAACTGTCAAAAAAGCAGCAGCAGCAAAAGAGGTCATTGGCTACCATATTTATCTCTGGCTTAAGTCGCTATTACCTCTGCCAAGGAGGTAATGTTTTTGTCGGTTTTTGTTTGTTTGTCTGTGTGTGTACAAGATAACTCGAATAGTTATGCACGAATCTTTCTGAAATTTTGAGGGAGTGTTGGGCATGGCACAAACTACCTGCGATTCAATTTTGTGGGTGATCTGGCAGGAATCCTGGATTCTGGATCACTTTGAAATTTTCGTTACCGTTGCGTTAAAGGGGGCATAAGGGAACCGCTGGCAAAGTGAATATGGTGACGCCACCTGGCGAATAGCTTTGCCTTGGCGGAGGTACCTGCGGGCTGCGACTGCTTTCTAGTCATCTCTGGCTTCAGTTGTTGTTATTGGTTCATGTTATCAATAGTAGGGCTTTAATGTTTGTTTTCAGTGGTTTCTATCCCTGTACCTGGTAGGTGAAGATTGCGCCCAGTAGAAATAGGGGAGAAGTTTAGTTAAGAGTTTAGATCAAAACTTCTCCTTTATTTTTCATTGTGCAATTTATACCCTTAACAAGGAGCTCAGAGGGGGCAAGGGGCTTGAGCTCAAAAGTGAGGGGACTTGCGCCCGATTTCGACTGCAGATTTGGGGGGAGGATAGAAGCCACTGTTTGTTTTATTCAATTACGCTTTCTGGAGAAACTGATTGATGCTTATCAGATACTTGTCGTTTTATCTACTATGGTATAATGCGATCTTAATGATGTGAGTTTGATGTAATGATCAAAATTGTATTAATCGCTAACAATTTTTAGCCGTTACCTGCACATTTAATTGTTCATTTCCACAGCAGACAGGTTTTTCATGGTGTGCGTTCAGGGGTAAGATAAAGTCGATGCGACTAAGGCGGTGTCCACACTGCACGTACTCGAGCCCGAGCGCCAAGGCGCTGGCGCAGCACGTGGCCGTAAGGCACCGTCCACACCGCCTGCGCTGTGGCTACTGCGGACACATGTCCCACTACCCGAGCTGGCTGCGTAAACACTCGCGAAAGTCGCATCCAGACTTACCTTTTAACTTCATCCCCATGGACACCACCGTCGCTACATTGGCTGATGACGCCACGGAATTTGACGCCGAGGATTCCCCTCCGGACGAGGATGATGTTGCCGGGAATCTGCCTGATGACGGGGAAAACCCTGTGGAATCGGGGGCTTCGGATCCGGAAGAGATGGTGGAGGATGAAGATGAGGTGGATGACCAGCTCACGATGGGTAATTCCGCTTTGCCACCTGTGAGCTAATGATCTAGTACGGACAAAACCCGCGGGAGTAAAGTTGATGACACATTAACCATTTTCTGGCGCTTGTTTTTGGCGTGCTCAGTTGTCTGGTGCCAGAAACCATGACACACTTAGCCGGCAAAATGATGCCGATAAAAAAGAAACAGAAATGTATTCCATTTTTGAGAATTTTGAAATTGATGATGTTATAGCCAGCGTTTTTAGCATTCAGGTTGTTTAAAAAATTCACAAAAGCAACGTAAAGTATAAATGCCGTTCCATTTTTGTTTACAAACAAGCAGTGTTGTCGTCTGCTCAGACTGACCAATCACAGTTCAGCTTTCCGGCCGGTTTACGGCACAAAATTGAACATGTTCTATCCGGCGCCGGTTTCGGGCACCAGAAAAGTATGACAGACCGACCAGTTTCTGGTACCAGAAACAGGCGCCTGAAACTGTCCAGTGTGTCATCACTATAACTGTAGGAACTTTGTTGTTAAGCAAGAACCAGACTGCCTCCGATCACCTGACCCAGCCTAAACTGCAGATGCATTGCACACAGACATGGAAATGGGGTCCATTTTTAATAACCCAACTCAACCCAACTCAGAACTTTTGCAACCCGACCCAATTTGCACATACCCATGTGCACCTGGCTTGTGCTAGATAACAGAACAAGCTCTTCTGTTGTTATTTTGGTTATCAAACAGCACTCTGTGTTGGATGCAAAACTAAAATGCTGTGACCAAGACTACGATAAAGACCAGATGGATACTGTGGTTGACTAGAGAAAATGCTCAAAATTAATTAGTCAAAGTTATTTTTTGTAAACTAATAGATCGAACACTCGATCACTACCAAAATAGCAGCCTTTGTTGTAAGCCATGACCGTCGTTGGTCTGCGCAGTTCAGTCGGCGTCCGGGACCATTCCTCCTGCACAGACTTCCACCAGCAAATCGACCACTACACTGCCTCCGATCACCGACCAGTCATTAGCAACCGGACTTACAAATCATCAACACCAGGATTCATCCACCATCTCGGACACCGACGGAGGCAGGGCGCCCCGGCACAACATGATCCAGGACAATGGCAAGTTAATTCTGATAGAGATCTGTATGTTAGATATAAATCATATCAGTCGGCCCTACTTTGTGTGGTACTTTACGTTAACGTCTGACGTTTGATCGATCGAAAATATTAGCAGCAAAAAGGTTCCTTTGGCAAAGGGGTACTCAGTAATTTACAGATTAGAGGTTAATTTTCGTTGTACACCTCTGAAGCTACGGCCATATGGCGCTTTACAAATATGTGTATTATTATTATTATTATTATTATTATTATTATTATTATTGTAAATTCACGTTTGACTTATTTACTTACTATGTGCTTAACGCTCTTTTGCTACTCCTTGTTGTACTATTTACATCATTTATAACTGCTCGTTTGTGATCTATTATCTTTTCTACTTTAGTCAATCTATCAGTGAATCAGTTGCCTTACTGGTTAGTAGCAAAGTACTTTGTGGTTGAAACAGCAACAGCATGTTCAGATGATGACGTCTGGGTATGACTTTCTGAAGAGCCATGTTTTGAGTTGTTGACAAAACGCTGACAGTGGCCGAGTGAGACTGTGAGAGTGACCTATTAGTTGTTTATTATACGGTTGGTTCAGCACAATGAACTTGATTGATTGACTGATTGACAGGCAACACAGTCAAGGGCACAGACAAGGACAAGGACAAAGAGATGTTGAGATGCGGAGATTGCGGCTTCGAGACGGCAAGCCGCGCTCAGTTCAAGATGCACGCGATCAAACACAGACCTCGCCGGTGGCAGTGCGGACATTGCCAGCTTAACTTCACCCTGCTGTAAGATTGCGTCACTCAACATACTAGTAACGACAGCTGTTACTGGACAACGCTGATCACATGTTTCTGCAAATAGATGAGTTACATTGGTTGGTGACTAGTCCAGCTTGCTGATTTTATTTTTTTTGCCATATGTATCGGCAATATCTCCGTTGTAGGACGATGGATTTTCTGCAGCCTCTGGTTGATAATGCAAGCCAATCTGGGTGTGCAAAGATGAGATGTGACTAGGTTCCGTGCTCTGCATGTCAAAGTCCAAGCAGCCGGAAGCATACAGAGCTGTATAGTCAAATTTTGCTCGCGTTTTATCAGTAAGCCATCCAATCATATTTCGTGTCTTGTTCTAGTGAAGCTTCTAGTAATTTCACAGGTCCATTGTCCGTTCTGCCACCCAATCAACCGCTTGAAAGTACTCGTGCATTTTCCTAGTTTTTTTTGCCATTTTTTTGGCATTTTGCATTTCCGTCGTCCTTAGCAGTGTAAGCCTAGTTACGTGTTCTATTTTATATCATCGAACATGATCTATAGAAAGAAGACTGTGTATATGTTTTAGGCTGCACCTGCGTCAGCACTCGTACATGAAGCACCGCGGCAGATCATCCAAGTTCATTGACACGACAACCGGCAACATTTGCCCTGCTGACACCCCGGACTCCAACCGCAAAACAATCACCACCCCACACCAGAATTCCAACACCTCCAAGACTTGCTCCAGCAATACTTCCACCACAGCATCACCTCTGAGTTCACCGGAGGAGAGTCCAGCTGCAGCAGGTTCGGTCGCTGGATCCAGGAAACCGTCGGCCGCGAAGAGATCGACAACTTCCAACAATCCACCTCTTCCGGCACTGATGGAAAGTAGTCCGATCGCTGTAGCCGAGAAGCCACAGATGGCGAGGAAATCAACTACGAAAACTGCGCCTCTTTCGGTGGTGGAAAGGAGTCAGGTTGTCGGATATGGAAAACCACCAATCACAGGCAGATCAATTCCCGAAACTCCATCACTTCCGGTAGTGGAAAGAAGTCCAGTTGCCGTACCTGAAAAACCGCTGATGGAAAAATCCACTTCTGAAAGTCTTCCGAATTCATTGAAAAATCCGGCCAGAAAACCGACAGCACGGAAGTCGACGTCTCGTTCCGGAATTCGCGTTTCGATGTTCCGTTGCGGGGACGTGTTTTCGATCCGTCCTTGCAACACGGAGGAGGTCGATCTGGACGACTCCTCCCCCGCCAGCTCCGGCACATCCGGGGCTACGTCGTCGTTGGACTCCGGAATCAGCCAGTCCGCCGAGTCCACGCATCCACTGCTCTTCCACTCTCCGCTCATCCGCTGTTACCTCTGCAACTTCAGCTCGCGCTCGATGACCGTCTTTGCGGATCACCTTCGACGCTTCCACACCACGGCCTCATCGTCGTCGGTGTGCTCGTCTCTGCGAATCGAGATCCTGGCGGCGGATGATCCGACCACCGCACGCCGCTGCGGACTCTGTCCGTCGTACGGCGGCACGTTGTCGGACGAGGAGTTGGCGGATCACTTTTCCGGCGTCCACGGGATGGGCGCGGTGCTGCCGCCGCTCGTCTGCACGCTGTGCTGGAACTACGCCAGCTTCCGGGTATCGCAGCTTCATCGACATTTCGCCGAGCGTCATCCCCACTCCTCGCCGGACTTCAGGCCGCTGTCCCGGTCGTATTCCACGCATCCGGCAGATCCGGCGGCGGACGTGGAATTGTGTGAGTCCGCTGACAAGCAGGCCGCGGTGGCGGTGGATGTTAGGGATGTGCGGTGTACGCTGAATCCAGTGGTTCGAGTGATGGACATTGCCGACATGTCGCAGCGCCAGTTCACTCAGCTGCTCGATCAACACGCCGTCTGGTTCGACTAGTTCGAGAATGTCACAGACTGCAATAAGTAACTGACAGTGTGAAGAGTACTCGTCTATGAAATGACCTAAACGTGTCGACGAGAATGTGTGTATTTTTATTCAATCACAGTCACTACTGTTAGCAACAAATAGATATTCACCTCCACCAAACATTTCCGATTTGCATAGCAGCGTAGCGGGGAGGAGGATTTACCGAGTACAGATGCAGCCCAAAGGCAGTATAACGACGTCTTCACTACCTTGAGAAAATTCCGAGTAAACGACTAAACTAAAGTTTTTTTTGTTTGCTCTCAGCTTCCAAAATGCATTTGCGATTGGGACTGTATTCAGAACTTTGCTGTGGAGCTTACAACTTTTTCCCACGCCCCCTGGTTGGTGGGTTGTCCCCACTGCACGAGGGAGCGGGCTCCCTGATCCTTTTAACTAACCCCTCCGTCACTCGGCCTTCAGAGGCTTCGAATTTCGGCGCTTTGGGTCTCCGAAACGCACCCCGCAGACGCCACTGAAATTGTAGTGCTGCTTTTTAGAACATAAGCCAAAGTTTCTTGCTGCACGTCGCATGTTCCTAACTCACAAACCCTGAGATTTAATTCTTTCCGAGTGAACTGGTCGCGTCTTGTGGCGCCAGAATTTTCCGTCCGAAATGGCACTTCAATTTCCCTGAACCCACAATTCCGCGAAAATCTCGCCATAGTTCTTTTTCTTCAATTGTGCCGCATTTGCTTTTATAGATTTTGATACAGTTGTATTGGTTATATGTAGCCTTTAATGCTTTGCCATTGTGCATTCTTGATGTTGGTGTATTGTAACAGTACAGCAATTATCAGCTGGTTTTACTCATAAAGCCTCTATTGACTGCTTCATAATTAACAGTTTCGATGTGTACTGACTTATGAGGTGTTTACACGATCCAGCAAACTTCCAGCAAAGGTATTCAAAATACACGTGCTAATGCTGGGCGTTTGCTGGCAGTTTGCTGGAAGTTTGCTGGATCGTGTAAACACCCTATTTAGTTTCTGATCTGATGTAGGCATTCGTGATTCGTGACATTCGTATTGTTGTCGGACCAATGCAAAATGCCGTTTTAACACACTTTTTTAAAATAGTAATTAAATCTACAAACATTTGCTTCTACATGTTAGTCTATTCAGCCCCCACTTCCTACTTCGTTAAGCATGCACAGTGTCAGGGGCTTTTATCCCTATACCCGGTAGGTGCTTACTTGCGCCCAATGTAATATAGACGGAAAGTTTTGTTAAGGGTGTATGTCAACCCCCTCGTATTTTTACCGCATAATCTACACGCTGAGGGAAAGGGGGGTTAAGCATAGAAA
>Ga0056128_1012082_pt1 | contig 10587 bp, 8 predicted proteins | sample WorMetLIZISLAND2_FD_71113 | JGI IMG/M metagenome (GOLD analysis project Ga0056128, IMG submission 71113) | Marine gutless worms symbiont microbial communities from Max Planck institute for Marine Microbiology, Germany - Olavius geniculatus... ... | reverse complement strand
GGATGAATCATCTGTGCTGCTTCGATCGGTGTTCGCGGGTTCTGGCACATCTGACCGTCGAGGGGGGTGCGCGGGTGCTGCATCACCTGTGGTGGTGGCACTTGGTCACCCGCCTGATGCCGCAAGTGTCCACCGCCACTGCTGCCACCATCACTGGGTGTACACGGCTGTCTCAGCTGACTGTCAGCCAAAGACTGTTGCTGTGTCCCACTGCCGGCTGCTGCTGCTGCTGCAGATGGCTTCGTGTCAGGAGCGGGAATCAGACTGTCGCCCATGTGAGACAGAGAACTGAGGAAGTCTGGCGAGCCGAGAGGGGAGAAGCATGGACTTGCGCCTTGAACATGGTCGTAGTTTCCACCTGACACATTCAATGATAATGATAATGATAACGATAAACATATTAATCTCAGCGCCAGTATGCAGAGCTACAGAGGCACTGAACACGTCTGCCTGCACGGCTATTTAACTATTGTTTTTGACCTTCAGTACTCATTTCCCGATGGAAGAAAAGATTAACGGAAAATACTACGAGGTTATGACTCTAGTTAAACACCGATCCGGGCGGTTCTCCTCGGTAAAACTCTCGTAAAACTCTTGTTGCCGTATGCTAAACAAGAACAGATATACTGTGCAACAAACTGCCCTCACTATTGTCACCAGAATCTCTTAAATTTGTTGACAAAGCTATTGTTATTATTACTACTACCACTAATGACAACCCTAGAGCAAGTACAATATAGAAAAAGCACCAAATAATACATAAAACAATGGAAAGAAGTAAACTAAGAATGAAATAAACTATACATCAATCAATCAATCAAATAACCTACATAATACAATCTCTCCAATTACTACCAAACTACTATTACTGAGTACTTTCTAGTATTTTTTCAACCGACCAACTTTTCTGGTGCTGTACAAAAAAGAAACTGGGTCACCAGAGATTTTGTATATCGTGATTTGAATTTTTTTTTGTCCATCCGAACGGCAGCATAAAAGCATCAGGAGAAACCAGGATGCAGTCAGTTACCTTGCATTGCTAACTGCTGCTGCTGCTGCTGCTGCTGCTGACTGACTGAAGACTGGGTGCGCATGAAGTTCCCAGCGGCACTGTCCTGCCACGAGTTCATCGTAGGAAGATTCATACTGCACGGTGACACTGCCTTTGTCCACCGTTTCGCATCTGCCAACATCGTCATCAATGATTACGCACTACAGAGAACACGACTAACTACAATCACAACTATTATAGTTAAACTCTTACAACAATTACCAATAAGCTACTTCTGGTCTTTGTCCAATAAACCTTTCCCCAGGTGGGGCTGAGTGCCCAAATGTCCAAAGGGAAAAACTTCAAAAGATGGCGCAGTAAGCTTTTACAAGCCAGATGCCCACCAACAGGGGTCTGACGAAACATCGCACCGAACCCTAACCTTAACTCTAACCCTAACCCTAACTGTCCGGTGTTGTCTGGTGCAGTCTGGTGTGGTCCGCTGTTTCCTCGAACCAACCAACAGTGCTAATAGCGCAAAAATACTGCTGACTTCAAAAACATACAAAGTGCTGATAAGAAGTAAGAATCATACCTTCTTCTTTCACTGACTTCAATGGAACCGGCTTCCAACTCGCAGTGGAATCGAGAGTCACCTCTTCAAAATCTGTACCAGACAGTTTCTGCAGGATGCCCCAGATGTACTGGTCGATCTCGAGACCTTCAAGGAGTGCAGATTTACTGAAACCACAACGAAAAACAAAACCTACACTGTTGTCTGTGTGAAAAATCCATTGACATTTCTGGCAGCAAAGAGTACGCCAGCCCAACAAGCACTTCGTTATCCGTCTGCTGGCTGTCTATGCGCATGAAAAACACACACATGGCAATTCTATGAATGAACAAAACATCTTCATTATACCTTGCAAACAACGGCTGGATTAACAGAACAAAATATTAGACCAAAAGTTAACAAGTACTGAAGTAATTCAGTAAAACGCGGAATTGCTGATCGGTGCTAAATAAGTAACTGCAAGTTATAGCTGGGGGCTTGACCCCTAAAATCGCTTCTTTCCCTATCTGACTCAATGTGTCCTTGGACTCCACAAATGTATGGGTTTCTAAATTCATGGAACGGTTTAAGCAAAATGCACAAATGTGACAGATGACAGACAGATCATGCATGCTATGAAAAAATGTGTAGCTATAGGCGGAATCACTAGCACTAAAAGAAGCGATTACGCCTAAAATGTATGTTACAATTATGCAAATTCGTTAACAAATACAGAGAAAATATTTAGCATTACACGCTATTCGTATTCAATGCTGTTCATAAAAGCATTAGCATAACAGTTCTCGGTTGCAGCATTTACACAGTCGTGCAAATTTTATGAGAAACTAAGTACTACTTTATTATAAAAATCTGCTGCAGGACAGAACGTAGCTTACTTGCAAACAGGGCAACGCCAGAGTCCTCGTTCACAGTTCAACTGCAGATATGAGTCCAGATCAAAACACTACAAATACATCACACAACAATACTCACCATCAGTTACTACGAAATGCTGATAAATCAAATACCGGAATAAATATCGCCAGAGATACAACAATACAGCAACGATTATTAGTCACCTGACATCATCTACACCGTGTCTCAGAAAAAAACAGTCAAAATTGTTTTTGTCATAACTTTATCATTTTTTCACTAAATTTGATAATTTTCGGCAAGAGGAGGGCCAAAGCAATGAAATTATGCAAGGTGTACTCACTTTCCATCTCTCCTAGTTTATGTCAATGCACTACCATGTGAAACATAGATGTTCCAAACTGTTGCATAACGCTGAGTTATTTTCCAAAAAAACGCTGTAACGACTTAATTAAGCACAAAATAATATTCAATGTAAATCATTTAACAGAATTATAAGTTTGTGTTACAACTTGTTTGCAAATCATCAGAATTTATGTCAAAAGTGGGCCCGCACACAAAGACACTATCTATCGCCTTAGCCATGTCTGTGTTAAAAATTATCAAAATTGGTTGAAATTTAACAAAGTTATAATGAAAAAAATTTTGACTGTTTTTTAGACACAGTGTACATACGCTGCTATATACACAGTGGGCCATAATAAAACGTGGCACTATATTTTTGTCAATATCTTCACCTATTATTGACTCATTTTCAAAATTTTTTCACTGGCACACTCTGCAGACAATTTGCAATAATGTGATTATTATACATCCCACCAAATGGTAAATGCGTTTCTACACGACCTTGTGAAATATAAATGTACCGGTAAGCAAAAACTAATGATAATAACAAAAATTTAGGTAAATGAAAAAAAACACTTCAAACCAACATTGCGATGAATGATCTGTATGACCCTAGACTGTGTTAGACCCACACAGTTTAGTGTCATACAAACCATGCAATGTTGGTCTGAAGTTTTTTTTCAATTTTATCAAATGTTTGTTTGTTATTATCGTTATGTATGCATATTTCATTGATATTTCACAAGGTAGTGTAGAGACGCATTTATGGTCTGGTGGGATGTGTAATAATCCCGTTATTGCAAACTGTCTGCAGAGTGTGACAGTGAAAAATTTTTGAAAATCAGTCAATAATAGGAGAAAATATAGACAAAAGTAAAGCGCCACGTATTTTGGCCCACCATGTAAATATAAGTATAATAATATAATATACAAGAAATCTGAGCTAATGCTGACGAGACATGCGAAAGCCTACAGCAGTTCCTGTTCACAAAGTCAAACTGTCAGTCTATCTCCAACCATTTTGACACGACTTTTATGGGGTACCGCTCTTTGATGCCCTCGTGTGCAGGTTTTTTTGAACCTAGAAAATCGAGACTTGGACCATCAAAATCTACGTTCAATGCTGAAAATTTCATGTCCAGCTTGTCCATGTCTATCTCAATTGATTTTGGCGCAATTCGCTCTTAAAATGTGTCTCCCAGCCCGAAATCGCCAAAAAATCCATAAAAACCCCTTATTTTAACGTTCACGGTCATCCAAGGTCATTGAATTCGGTGGCAATCGAGAGACAGTGTACGACTTCCTATCAGTGATTAATAGTAACCTAAACCCTATCTCGCACCGTTATTGCAATATAGCGACTTATTGGCTAAAATCACAATTTTTCCCACCCCCTCTCATTTAGCACCCTGGTTCGGAATGATTCCCTTTGAATTTATGGAAAGCCTCACGGTTTCTGAAACTAGAGGCTTCCAGGCAGCCGAAGGTGAAGATTTGGTGATTCTAGCTTGCACCATTTTTGACTGATCCACCCGTGTGACAGACGGACAGATGAACAAACGGTCAGAATTGCGATGGCTAAGACACGCTGAAAGCAGTAGCTGCTTTTGCGCGTAAAAACTAATAAGTAATATAGTAATATAGTATAATATAGTATAAGCATTATAATATAATATAGTATAATAATATCTCAAGTGTTCAGGGGATGACCGAGAAGGTACTTATTTGTTTCAGCGATTTCAGTTTTGTTGTTTCGTTTCAATTTCATTTTGTTGCACGACAGTTTTGTTTCAGTTGATGCCCGAATTGATGGACAGTCCATTCGCTTGATGTAGCTAATTCTTGAGACACGTTTGGATTTTTCCAAGGAAAAAAATACTGATAATAATCTTCAATAAACAATACTGTCATCAATATTAACTAAATTTTTCACAGAAAAAAAGTAAAGGTGACTTGACCACAGCTCCAAAACATACGCATGCAGAAACAACGGAATCCCAGCTTAAACCCTACCCCTAATGGTAAAGTCCTGCATGATCCGGAATCCACAAAAAAATCCATGTCATCAACAATCCGTCATCAAAATCTTTCTGAGTTATCTTGTGCACAAACGGACAGCAACACCTAAAAAACATAACATTCTCAGCGGAAGTGGTAAATTTACCGAGTTGCATAAACATACTGGAGTGAATAGTTCAGCGTTACCTGTACGTGTTTGCAATCGTGGCCGCGAGCTGGCAAAACAATTTTCCGGTACGTGATCGGACACTTGAGAGACAACTTTATCAAGTTCTGATCATTGGCGTCTTTCTCCAAAGGACCGGACGCCGGCGACACTCCGGGCTGCATGAAGATACGTTTAACTGCAACACAACACGATTTCACAATTTTCAAAAAAACTGTGTTATTTAATAAGTACAAATACAAGCAACATACCGTAAAATGCAGTAACAAAAACCAAAACAATTTGGTAAAAGGCGTAATCGCTCTCCCCGTTTGTATTCGCCAGAATAAACGGATTTGGCTGCAATCTGCAACTGCATGTTTTGGCTGGGGCTTTATTCAACAAATTTCCCATTCCCCTGGGGATCAGAGACCCTATCCAACACAACGTATTACTGGAACCCACAAGAGCATTGGCCAAATGGCATCAAAATTTGGATTAAAAACGGTTTAAGAAGGATGCACACAGTGGCTTCTATCTCCCGAAATCTGGAATCAAAATCGGGCTTAATTTCCCCCCCAGTTTTGGATTGAGGTTCCCCCCAATTTCTGACTAAGTCTTCCCCTCCATTTTAGGCTTCTTTCCATTCTAGAGAAAAAGTTTTGTTAAAGGTGTAGATTGTCCAGTGAAAAATAATGGGAAGTAAAAAATAGGGGGGGAATATTGTTAAGGGTAGGGTTGTTGATATTGGAGTATTGCAATTATTGCAATAAATATTGCAATAATTTTTATTATTGCAACAGGTATTGCAATACTGGTTGCATGTTTGGTATTGCGTGTGGTATTGCAATACTTTTAAGACCGAAATATTGCAATACTTGGAAGCAATACTTTTTTGATGTAAAGTACACTCTTAATTGTGAGGATGCTGTTTAATTACGCAAAGAATTTTTTCATTCTTTTGTTCCATGGCATGAAAAGGACTGAACGAAAAATAACATGTCAACACGATTTGTTTATTGCTTAAATTCTCAGTTGACCACATTATCACGTAGTCTGTAGTCAACACAAAATTTAGAAAAAGTTGTACACAGCAGCAAAAAAATCTAAATTCATTTCAGAAAGCAAATAGTGGAGTATTGCAATAGTACTGCAATAATGACTCGGAAAAAAGTATTGTAATCAGTATTGTAATACTTTTTCTACCAAGTATTGCTATTGCTATTGCAATAGTTTTTGTTAGTATTGCTAACAATCCTGGTTAAAGGCGTAGTTTACCTGGTAAAAAATAGGGAGAAGTAAAAAATAGGGGGAAATTCTTGTTAAAGGTGCAGATTTTTAAAAAAATAGGGGGAAAGTCTTGTTAAAATGTAGTTTGCCCAGTAAAAATAGGGAAAAATAAAATACGGGGAAAGTTTTGATCTACAACCTTATCAAAACTCCCCCCTATTTTTCACTGGGCGCAAGCCACCATTTATAGGGATAGAAGCCACTGAGAGCACAAATGTGCCAGGTCTCAGATTACAGACAGCAGGCAGACAGATCAGGCTAAAAAGAAATGCCGCATAAGAACAGGCACAACTGCTTCCACTGCAAGAGCAATTCCGCTTAAAAACCGGCCTTAAATGCAATTTTTAACAAGAAATATTTTAGATTGTGATCAATCTAATGTACTCCTCGCGCACATTATTTTCTTCTGCATTCTTTTAACTGCTTTTTAGTTTCTTTCTTTTCACACCACAAATAGCTGTGCCGACAGCATCACCTCGCCGACAGCATAAACCGTGCAACTGAGGTCATCACGTCACGTGATCCCAAAAGGTCAAACTCGTGACCCCATTATCTTTGAGGCGCCATATCTCCATAACGGTGCTAGTGACCATGCGTCTATCTAGCACCGTTATGGAAATATGGCGCCTCAAAGATAATGGGGTCACAAGTTTGACCTTTTTTGGGGGGGGGGTCACGTGACGTCATCGGTCACGTGACCATTCAACTCCCGGGGGTCGACTTCCTATCGGTGTTCCATAGTGACTATGCGTCTATCTGGCACCGTTATGGAGATATGGCCGTTTTAAGTTCTTCCAGGAAGGCTCTTCCAGGAACAGAGGTCGGTCGTCGGTCGGTCGGTCCTCAATATTACACTGATCTCATATACTCCTCTTCGCTACGTTAGGAACGTAGCGCGCGAGGAGTAACAACATCTACTTCAGTGACAGAAAACGACATACTTTTAGCTATACAATGTTCTGCAGGAAGGAGGCGTTTGCGTAGAAGTCCCTGGAGCACAGACTTGACGCTGGGTCGGTGCACCAGTTGCAACACAAACAAATGAGACTACAACAGAGCACAGCACAACACAGCGCTGCAGCGTTACAATTCATTGCTTTCATATATACATAAACCTAATATACAGTCCACAAATCACTGCATCTTCTTTAAGTACAAAAGCATCTACTACAGTAGTTTTGACTTTCATATAACCAGCTAATTCCCTCTCTGAGCTATAAACGTATTTTTAGTTGAAGCCGGGTCCAGAAAAAAACTATTTAGGAATTGTTTGGTAAGACATTTTACATGCTGCACACCCTTCCTGTGGCCGATAAACAACACTGAAGAAGGAACAAAAATTAAGGGAAAGGTGTCACACAAAATCTAACAAAAGTAAAAACAAAGCACTGCATTTATTTATTTATCTGCCACGAGCAGAATGAAGAAATGGCCATCCCAGCGAAACTTTTCTGTGTCAAATACGCCAAAAAACGTTATCCAGTTGCGCCACTATAAAGAACACAGTGCAAATTGCAAAACGTCTGCATTGTACAAAGTAATAAGAAGAGCAAAGCTAATGAGTTTCTACCAATCAGCTGAATTCAAAACAATTAACAAAACATGCTGGCAGCCTCTTGATCAGCCATAGTGACTGATAATGTGATGACCTGCTAATAGGTATGCTATTCTGTGTAATGCAGAGGCCTATCCCATGCTGAGAACATTTCACAATCGAGCATATTCAGATAAGTGCTGATGGTTTCCTGATAATGAGTTTATTGCGAATAAAAACATGACCATAATGATTAATGCGGCGGTAATATTCGCCATACTGCACAATATAGCCTGCTGCAAATATTTCACAAATGTTCACTTTTGTTCCTACTAAAAAAATACCAATGACTGATGTATAAAATACAGCTGAGTGATGCCACATTAGCTCATAGGACACTAATAGAACGTACACAGCAGCATGCGGAGACGGTGATCTGGATGGTGTTGCGGCCAGGCTGGCAGACATCCTTGAGGTAGAGAGGTCGATGGCAGGCCGAGCTGTCGACAGACCTGTCTATCGCCAGTAGTGTCTGGTTGACGCTTATACTGACTGAGATAGGCCAGTTGGTCGCCATCAGACGGTCCTCGTGGTGGTAGCACTTCAGCTGGAGTTCCAGGTCGTTCCTAGCGTCAACACCAGCCACGTCCGTCAACACCACACGTCAACCACCACATCCAGTCCTCACTCACTCTATGAGCACTGGAAAAATATCTGCAGTTACAGCCCTTCACCGGAACGCATCTCACAAGAGCATCACCTGCCACATGGGACTGGCATACAGTTTAACCTGCCACCCGACTTAGGTGAACGCACCCCAAAGGGATGGAAGGCTGAGTTGACCTTAATGGTTGGTTACGTAACGAGTTGGTCTATCTGTCCGCAGACAGTCACCCATCCAAGTAGTAGCCGGGACAATATGTTAACCATTAGCCCAAGTTACCAACTCAACTATTTAACTTTACTGTTTCGGTGTATAATTTCTCAATGATTTATGACACATTCATCTAACACATGAGTGGTTCCTGCAGACAATGCACACATCACTGCATAACTTAATTATCTTACTTAGTGACATGCATGGAGATACCCAGTTCAAATAATGACGTTATCATTTTTCAGGTATCAACTATTCGACAACAGACAGACTGAATGACAACCATTCACTGTGAAGGTAAAAACGGCAAGAAACGACTAGACTTTGGCCTTCATCTTCGACCAGACGTTTCCTATCTCTCAACTTCATCAAATCACAAAGATGAGTAGCAGTTGCTTCAAAGTACACGTACCTCCACATCAGAGTCTGGAATACGGAGTCTCGTAGGTGGAAGACGTGGTTGCTGACGGAGTAGTTATGTTCCAGGCGGAACGGAGGCAGGACGACTCCATCGCGGACTGGGAACGTGAGCCTCATGTTATCAGCCGATTCTTCCTTCAAGACAGGTGCCATTCTGCCGCCAGCAGTGGCTGGACCGGAGGCAGCCAGCTTACCATTAAGCATAACCGGCTTGATGTCTCCACTGCCAGCAGGCGGTGACCCGTACGACGGCGGCACTCCAGCCAGCGACGGGTACGACGGCGGTACGCCGCCTGTCGGTGACGCGTACGCCGGCGGTACGCCCTGCATCGACCCGTACGGCGGCGGAATTCCCCCGGACGCCATCGCTGCCGCAGCCGGCGGGATTTTGGAGGGATTTCCCGCCGCCATCATCGGCGACAGCTGCTGCCCACCGCCGTACATCTGGTTCTGCACAAAAAAGCAACAGATCTAACTTTAAGACACGCGAAAGTCATGATAAAAGATACTTTTTTAAAACTTCAGTTAACATTTTTATTTTCTACTGTTAGGTCAGAAATTCGAAAGTGTAAGCTAAATACGGTACAAATATGTGTGTCGCCTAAGGCAGCCTTCAGGCGACACCTGAAAGGCTGAAAACTTATCATCATTCTCTGCAATTTTCAAAACTGATTGAGACCAGTTATGACGTTTTTATTCGCTGATTGGTGTACTGACGCTGTAGCGCATTCGCGACAAAAGTTAAGATAGGATAGCCGACCGTATTAGTTGTCAGTGTGACCTTCAAGGACTGATCAATAACAACCTAGGCCCTATCTCGCACCGATTAGGCCTAGGCTTTAGCCATAGTACATCTGTGACCGACAGACAAACGAACAACAACCATGACAACAGCTCGACCGTTACTTAAGTAGGGTCGGCTAAAAAAATAACAAAGCTGTGACTCACCGGAAAACCGGGACCGGCGACGAACTGATATCCGTCGTCAGGTCGGCACTGGCCGGGCACCATGTAGACACCTTGCACAGGCGCCGAGGTGCAATAACCCGGACCACCCGCACTGGGTCGCGGCTGACCTACACCGTAGCTAGGTGGACACCCAGGTCGACCAGCCGGCCAACCGTACGCTTGACCCATTGTAAACTGCTGACCGCCGACGCCAAATCCAACCTAACAGATCAATGGCAAACATATCATCATCATCTTTTCGATTTTCGTACAAATAACTCCTATCTCTCACTATTCACATGTCACACTTGTCAGTAGCTCATGAAAAGTAAATTATCATTATTATTATTATTTTTCTTACCCTCGGTACTCCGTTCCCGAGGAAGCCTAAAAATTAACTACGAAATACAAAGGTGGGTACGATCGTCAGTCCGTGCAGTCAGCGGCCGGCAAACTGTCGTGCAACAAAACGGCATTGAAGCGCTGCACCAAAACAGAAATCCTCTGAAATAAATAACTGGTCTCTCTAGCCTCGCCAGTATTAGTTGAGATTCTTCTTCCAAGATCAGCCAGGAGCTGGCGAGCTGATGCG
>Ga0056128_1012081_pt1 | contig 10587 bp, 8 predicted proteins | sample WorMetLIZISLAND2_FD_71113 | JGI IMG/M metagenome (GOLD analysis project Ga0056128, IMG submission 71113) | Marine gutless worms symbiont microbial communities from Max Planck institute for Marine Microbiology, Germany - Olavius geniculatus... ... | reverse complement strand
GGCCAGTGTATGTCTCCAGGTCGGACGATTCATAGCGGAGGTTTCCCAGTTGTTGACGTCGATATTCAGGGCTTTCAGAGACCGTTTGAGACTGTCCTTGAAGCGTTTCTTCTGTCCGCCAGCAGATCGCCTTCCCTGGCTGAGTTCACCATAAAGCAGCTGCTTAGGTAACCGATGTTCGGGCATTCTGACAACGTGTCCAGCCCATCTGACTTGAATTTTCAGCAATAAGGTGTGAATGCTGGTATTAAGAAACGGTCATCCTTCACTCATTCACCGCATAGAAGAGAGAGTGAGACTGTAAATGCACCCGTAAACTGCGTGCTACGTATACGTCGTAATTATTGTGTTAAATTTTTACTTTGAAATATTTTTTCTGTCATGTAGCGTGCTATTTGTGATTGGGCTATCCGCGGCGCTATTGGGCGTAGCAGTGTCAAACCATTGACAACAGTAGCCCAAGTGTTTGTTTGTCAACGTGATTTTGCAATTATTTCTGTTAATAAAGAACTACCAAAATGGTAATTTGCTTGTATTACCGTTAAATGTTTTGTGTTTATTTGTACTTGTTTTTGATCTTAGGTTTTTGTTTGATGAGGCACCACGTGTTTGTGATGGTCATGTTTCAGCGTTGTTTGTATTCTACATGGTCGTGAACTAAACGTCGTACTGGCCCCAACAGTTTCACCGCAGCCTGTCATTTAATGCAGTATGAACAACGCCACGAATAACTGGAAACAAGCATGATGTAGCTGGCAGTTAGCGTGATAACGTACAGGGCTGACGAAATGCTGCATAGATTGTATGGGGTAGTAAGTACTACAACCAAAAACTACTAAAATAAAAAAAAACTACCAAATGCTACTAAAAACAATCAAGGTTGTTTCTGGTAGTTTTTGGTTAGGGTTAAGGTTAAATTTTCGGTATTGGAAACTTCCAACAGCTACTGGTATGGAAAACTTTTTCAGTAGTTTTCGGTGTTTAGTGCTATTCGCAGAGTATAAACGTCTTATTAGGGTGCTGCATGCGGGACTCAATTGAAAACTTCCCGATCTGAATCTAAGGCTACAGGTGAAAAGCGGATTGCGGATCTGTGGATGCCGCAACAGGTAACGCTGTAACTAAACTGTAATTTATTAGTTTAACCATCTCATTACCCTATTCCTAATCCTAACTGTATCCCTAACCCTAATCTCAACTCTGATTATAACTCTGTGCTTAACTTTTGCCTTAAGTTTGTTGCGACATCCGCAGATTTGCACATCCGCCGATCTGCTTTTTACCATCGTCTGAATCCTAAGGCTAGCTAAAACTATAAGCATAACCCTATCTTTAGCCTTAACTGTATCTACAACCTTGCTGTCCAGTTTTTTAACCCACAAGCTGAGCGCTTTTACTGGCCACAAACCTTATCTCTGTTCCAGTTCCTAACGTCGATTAATCACATTGTGAATGTGATAGCTCTGCTTTTGAGTTGATGTTGATGATTTAGCCATGCTGGTCTACCAGAGTGTCCATAGACTTGTGCCTGCCTACCTGGCTGATGCTCTACATCTTGTCGCTGGACTACCTGGTTAACAATGCCTGCACTTTTTATCGATTTTGTCACTGACACGGTACTTCACGATCGGTGACCGAGCATTCCCCATCGCTGCAGCAAAATCTTGGAACAGTCTGCCATCAGAAGTGATGTCTCCAGAGTGCCTGCAAATGTGTAAAAGCTAACTCAAAACTCACTTATTTTCTTTGTCTTTTCCACACTCGACTGTAAAGTGACTGCGGTGCTTTTGGCTTTTTTCACTCTAAATTGTATTGTATTGTACTGTATTGTGTTTGCCAGGTTTCGTTGAATCCAGTTCAGGTGATGAGCGCGGGAGCTGAAGAAGAGAAAGCTGAGACCGCTCGCCTCGTATGTACTCTGTGACTTATAGGGTGTTTACACGATCCAGTAAACGTCCAGCAAACATCCAGCTGGCCTGATGGAACCCAGCTGCTTATCAGCTGCTTACCCTGCCGCCTATCAGCTGTGGGCTAAGCCGTAGGCGGGCCTAGGCTTAGCCCACATCTGATAGGCCTACGTGTTATATAGGCTTTCCAATATGCCTATCACCAATATCATTAATATTTAAATCTGTGGTTGCAACCCGCCCGTCCTCCTAATTACCATAGAACTTCCAGCTAGCTGGATGAATGCTAGATCATGTAAACACCCCATTACTGTGCATGTCATTTGTCATAAGTGAGTAAGTAAATTTGTGTAGCATGTCCATTGTGTCAATGAGAGACCCACTGTACCTGATGCACTAAAAGTATATATAGACAAGGCATTTTTCTAAAATGATGAAACTGTTACTTTTTTTGGTCTCACGTAACAGGAACACATATCGTTTCTATGGTTGATGCAATGTGAAACTTTTCCCACAATTTCCAGGTAAAATTCGTAAATTTTGAGTGGTTTGATTGTTGGTATTTATATTCGTTTATTAGAGTTCTGAAGCTTGTAGTTATTTATATCTTTCTTAAACATGTTTACTAATATTTATCTTTCATGTTGCTGCTTTTGTGTGTGTAGTCGTCATTTGTTGGTGCCATTGCTATTGGTGATCTCATTCGCAGTACTTTAGGACCAAAGGGAATGGTAAGTGCTACGCATATTTGCAGTATTTAGTTCAAATTTAGGTAATTGTATAAACTACGTTCTGTGGAATGGGTTATCTGTCCTATTGCCATGCTATATAGACTAGCAGCTCTGTGTTACAGCGTTTGACGCTCTTGTGGGCCTACAGTCATCATAGTGCACTGGAGCCCATAAAGCCAGCGTACAACCAACTAGTTCGGCGTAGATGTTTACAATTGTGGTATCAGTGAACTGCAAGTGTAAGGACATGTAAGGACATAAAAGTTCAAGAACGCAAAGAAATGCTATTGGATTTGAGTTAACAACTTGAAATGTAGACATAAAAATATAAAATAGCAGTACTCTCAGTAGCTTAACAAATTCAATATAATAATAATGATGCATACACAGGTAGCAACACCTAGCGAACGCAAATATAATTTTTTAAGATTGACTCATCTAGGCCTGCCTAAAATAGTTTAAGTTTTTTGAATTTCTGGCATTTTGTTACCTTAGTTACCTTTTTACTCCTTGCGCGCTACGTTCCTAATGTAGCAAAGAGGAGTATATAAGATCAATGTAATATTGAGGACCGACCGACCAACGACCGACCTCTGTTCCTGGAAGAGCCTTCCTGGAAGAACTTCAAACGGCCATATCTCCATAATGGTCCTAGATAGACGCATGGTCACTATGGACCACCCATAGGAAGTTGACCCCCGGGAGTCGAATGGTCACGTGACCGATGACGTCACGTGACCCCAAAAGGTCAAACCCGTGGTCACGAGACTTAAGAGCCATTATCTTTGAGGCGCCATGGTCACTATGGACCACTGATAGGAAGTCGACCCCCGGGAGTCGAATGGTCACATGACCGATGATAGCAGTTTTTTTTCATAATCATAACCATAGTGAAAGATTAAAGGTTTTTCACCATGTTATAACTCAGTGACTATGTCACACACAGTGTAAAATAGTTTTCTTTTCTTTTCGCCTCATGATGACGTCAGTTGCACGGTTGATGCTGTCGGCGAGGTGATGCGGTCAGCTGCTGCTGGCGACATGATTTGTGTCCACGACTTTCCCTGCGGGGAAGTTTCGGTGAAAGTCGCAAAGTCGGTGTAATGGAATTTGGGCTTAACTCAGCGTTGCCACATTCACCAGTTTCAATGTGACACTTTTTGCCATTGGAATTGTAGTGTTTGTCTACTTTTAGCATTGTACTGACTCAAAAGCTGATCGTTTACAATTTGACTTTTGAATATTGTAGTACAGAGGAGTGAAAAGTTGAACTAGCTAAGCCACTGTTTGTATGGTAGGACAAGATACTGCAGTCTGCTGATAGAAATGAGAGCATTCAGGTGACGAATGATGGCGCAACAATTCTGAAGGCGATTGGTGTCGATAATCCTGCGGCCAAAGTACTTGTTGGTAAGAGATGTTGTATTTGCCTTAAATTGGTTTGTTTCATGCTTATAGCATCATGTTTTCGGTTTCTGCTACTGTATCTTGCCATTACTCTCCATGATGCATGGTTTGAGAAAGATTTTTTTGGATAGCATTGTTGATAGTATCAGTAATACCAATGCTAGGTCGACTCAGCCTTCTACCCTCCGTGGGACAGTAAAATGAGCAGTAACTCATTTATATGGGTTACAGAAGATGGTGACCTTAGTACAGCTGACTGGGGCTGCCTAGCTGGCCGCTGCGTTAGCCTGTGTCTGCAGGCTGCACGTGGTGGCCGTGCGGCTGGCGGCTCGGGTTAGTGACGAAAAGCGCATTAGAGGCGTTGTATGCGAGATGCACTATACAAATTGACACCTTTACCTTTTTTTACCAGTTATCGTGACAGATGTTGCTATAGCATGGTCTGTGCGTTTGTTCATTTATCTCTTAATTCCATCTGCTTGTCATACTCGTACATCCTGCTGAAGACACTGGACAGAATCAGATGCCATTGGCCAATGGCCAGGGATGCTTATGTGGCCCTAAGGAGCATTGTATTATACAGGGGCCCAGTCTCTTTAATTTGCATGAAAAGGAGGTTTTGGGGCCCGGCCAGAACTGCCAGTCAGAATTTGCAAATTGCAAATTGTGATCAGGCTGTTCCAGATTTTTTATCAGAATGGTCACTCACTACAGACGCATTGGTTGGACGTTATACATTTGTAAACATTATGTTCCAGCATTTTCTGAAAGTTACTTTTGGTAACAGGCTAAAGTGATTGGAAGAAGATTAGGGTGAATGTTGATAACGTGTGACTAGTATCGTGTATGACGATGATGCAGATATATCCAAGGTACAGGATGACGAGGTCGGGGATGGCACAACATCGGTTGTCGTCTTTGCCTGTGAGCTTCTCAAGGTGAAATATGATTACTGTTGACTCATTTGCATGGTTTTTATTCCGTTCTTATTCCGTAATGGTAAGCGTAATAGCCACCACAATGTTAATGGTTCTGTCATCTCAGCACTTCTGTTACAAGAGTTCGCCTAGTTTATCAGATGTGGTATGCAGAAAGACATTCGGCAGCTGAAAAACTTTGGCATAAGCCTGCCAGCTGCACTACTGCAGTTGAGACTACCATTTATTCCCACTCAGCATAAAAGCTGATACTTATTTTACCAGTAGATAATTAGTAGAAGACTGAGCCAATCTGGTGGCTGGTTAATGGTTATATGGCAAGAAAATGGTTTCACCATTTGCAAACAATCACTTATTTGGGATTCCGGGTACTAAGTGGGCCTGGTGTAGAGTAACTTTTTTCGTCAATACCAAGTTAGCACTGCACCACAATATTAGTATGTGGAAGACACTTGTCAGATATGATTGTGACTGGTTGTTACTGTCTCCATTAGTGACGACAGTATTGTTTTCATCGGAGTGTTTTTCTTGGTGATTATGATAACTCGTGAACCGCTCTACTACACAGGACAGCCGTATTATTTACCAGATTTGATAGAACCATATATACCATTTAGAGCTTTACGATCTGCTAACTGCCATCTTGCTGTTTCTTTTTGTTCTAGATCTTTTTTGCCTCTCGAGCTTCTTGTGTATCCTCACCTAATAATTTCAATTCTCTTTCTCTGCATATCCGCTCATCTGATAGTCTTGCTACTTTTAATCTCGTCTTAAATCTCACCTTTTTGTTTCTGCTTATCGTGTCTAGTCACCCACATGCCAGTGCCTCAGATTCTCGATTTTCAACTAGAGAAAGCACTCGGAGAGCGCAGGTACCTCCGCCAAGGCAAAGCTATTCGCCAGGTGGCATCACCATCTTCGCTTTGCCAGCGGTTCGCTTATGCTCCCTTTAACGCAATGGTAACAAAATTTCAAAGTGATCCAGGATTTCTGCCGGATCACGCCGAAAATTGAATCACTGGTAGTTTATGCCATGCCCGACATACCCTCCAAATTTCAGAAAGATCTGTCCATAACTTTTCGAGTTATCGCGTGGACTCACAGACCAACAAACAAACAAACAAACAAAAACCGGCAAAAACATTATCTTCTTGGCGGAGGTAATTACTGGCACTATATAAATATATTATTTATTGATCGATTGACTGTCAACCTCCAGAAACTCACCGAATACCATGGCCATGTGTCTAAGATAACGGTCACAGGACTGTATTTTTGAATTTTTTTTACAATTGCGAAATAGGGCAAAAAAAATTTGTGTGCACAGTAACTTGTGAACCGCTGCACTTAGCTTGATGAAATTTTTGCATGAACATGTACTTGACAACGTCTAGAAGCCTCTCATATTTCAAGTCTCTAGGTCACAGCTCAAGGTCACATGGTTTTTTTTGTGTTTTTATGTGTCTTGATACTGCAGTTATTACCCGTGGATGGCACTTATTCTTGAGGAAGGCTTGGCAAATGACGACGACGTTTGTATTGTGCGTGTGATAGGAAGCGGAGCAGCTGATTGGTCAGAAGATTCACCCGCAGACGATTATCTCTGGCTGGCGCAAAGCCACCGCTGAGGCTCATGTTGCGCTGGAAAAGTCCGCTCTGGATCATGGGTCAGTGAGTCCTCCTTGCTGGCTGACTGCTATTGGATAATTGTAAGAGAAAAAAAGTTCTAAAAAGGTTATCTGTAGCTGCCAATAGTAACCCATCATCACATAGCTGTGGACAGTGGAGTTTTACCCCCTCATATGGGATCAGTGTTACCTACCACCAACCACAGGTTAACATGCCATGCCTTAACTCCAATAAGGCATATTTGCCTGCCCCAGATGGATGGAAGGCTGGTTGATTATGGTCTATGCATCTGTAGATAGTCAGTCACCCATCATAGTGGTAAAGTCTGCTTAATAGTGACGCAACCAGGAGTTGAAGTGACGGGCTTTTGATTGTAATTGCAATATTGTAACCATTACACCATCAAGCCAACAAAAGCCAGAGTTTTGTTTGAGAATAAGTTTTTTTGCCTGGTCTCTGGTCTTCCTTTGCAGTGAATCTGCTGTGCGATATGTTTAGAAGAAAGTCTGGAATTCTTGTTTAAAATATTTTTATCTCACAGTGCAGATTGGTGTCCAACAGAGGGCCCCGGAAGCACTAGGCTTACTTTGCATTTACATTTGTTAGGATTTGTGTCTGAGCATGTGTTCTGTGTGCGTAGTAACGATGCGTCGAAGTTCCGTGAGGATCTAATGAACATTGCCCGGACCACTCTGAGTTCTAAGATCCTCACGCAGTACAAGGATCATTTTGCTAACCTTGCTGTCACTGCTGTGCTGAGGCTTAAGGCAAGTCTTATCCACTGTCGATCTTTGTGTTTAGTTTTTCCGTTGTCCATTTCAGACGTTCTAACGTCAGGGGCCTTTGTTTTTGTCTTAAGATATTTTATGGTGCCATATAAATTGTCAGTCTTATTATTGTTATTATTATGGTAACCAGAAATATTTATGCTGTATTGCAGTATTCATTCTGTATACTAAATTGCTAGTGTGCTGTACACTGTATCCCAAAAAGTAATTCACTTTTGTCATTGTCCATATGTTCGGCAAATATTGACCGATTTTCAAAATTCTGTGACCATCGTAGTCAGGACAGTTAGCTGTAATGTGACTATTTAGACTCACCACACTTAGCTGCATTACTGGTTCACTACCCTACAATGTGAAATGTGAGTTATCATAAATGACAAAAGATCTCTATAGCACATGTGGAAAAATTATTTTCTGAAGCAATTTGTATTAGTGCTTTGTATTACATCAGGTGGCAGCACAGCTGTTGGCGGGGCTTTGAGATCTCTGATCACTTTTCTTTTGTTACCTCCACCAAGGAGGTTATGTTTTTGCCAGACTTTGTTTGTTTGTTAGTCTGTTTGTTAGCAAGATAACTCAAAAAGTTGTGGAAGGATCTTTCTGAAATTTTGAGGGCATGTCGGGAATGGCAAAAACTACCAGTGATTCAATTTTGGGGGTGATCCGGAATGAATCCTGGATTCTGGATCACTTTGAAATTTTCATTACCATTGCTTTCAGTGGGGCATAAAGGAAACCGCTGCAAAACCGAAGATGGTGCTGCCACCTAGCGAACAACATGGCCTTGGCGGAGGTGTGTGGGCTCTGACTGATTTCTAGTTATTGTTGTTGATGATTTTCGCCACTAATTAATTCAGCTTGCTGTTGTACAGGGCACGGGCAACCTTGACTCAATACAAGTAATAAAGAAACATGGTGGCGGGCTTCAGGACTCCTATCTCGATGAGGGTAGGTATTTTAAGTTCCACAGTATGTTTTCAGAGATGTTTCCATATTTTCTGACTTGAGATCTTTATTTGATTTTCCTCTATTATCATTAATTAGCTATGAGGAGTGTGAGATTCAGTTGGTCTGTGACTTGGAATAAAAGATTATAAACAGCCATTGGTCGAAGTTATGCAGTCATATTGCTGTTCTTCTATGAGTGTGGATTTTTTTAACTACTGGTTGAACATTACTGTATAATAAAATTTGAGTCCCCACTAAACGCTGGGTTTATATTAAACGCCAAGATTTTTTGGCAAATGTACAAATAAATGCTGCATCTCTAATAATCGCCAGGTCCCAAATAAACACTGGTCACAAGTAGATGCTGGGTACCAGCTGCAGTATACCGGTATATAGGCTTTTAAAAACCCTTCACTTTACTGAGACTGAACAATGTGTTCAGTGTACAATAATTTTCAGTAATATCGAACAATGTAAAGAAATCAGTTCGATACGATGAACACTTTTCATTAGTGAACCAGATTAAGGGCGCGTTGCACCAACCATACTTAAATTTAAGTACATGCTTAACCACTGTACTTAGCAGAAAATGCATTGCAGCAACACCATTTAAGCAGGCCAGCCTGCTTAAACGTCACTCAAAAATAAGTGGCCATAGTTGCCCACTTAAATTTAAGCGGCTGGCAAAACTGAGACAGACGCCATCTTTATTTAGCGAACTGTGACGAAGTTATCGTCTTAAATTGACGATTTTAGGTAACAGTTGTTATATACCGTAAACAAAAGCGATGAAAAGTGGCAAATACACATGGATAATGTTGTTTGTCATTGAATGTTTACAGCTGAGATCGTTTTAAGTGAAAACAAATCACTTTTCTAAACAGCAGTGCACTGACACATACGAGTTCAGCATAGTCTAGAAAGTTTATTTTCTCAGGTTATATTCGTTGTCAGCCAAATATGTATCAGTCCATATTTATGTTAATTCTCATATATTTGACCTACAGTGTATACATTACACTTCGCTCAAAATTATACTGTTCTGAAGTTATTTCAATTTATATACGGCATTTCGAGCGATGGCCATTGTTGTCAATGAAGCGTGATAGCTATTACGTAATTGGTCGTCAAGAAAATTGCTGTCGTCACGTGATCGAAATTAGCCAATGGCAAGCGTCGTTACAATTAAGTCTGTCACTTAGCTAAGTGATGTGCGGATTATGTTGGTGCAACGGAATCGATTTAAGTAGCCGGTTAAGTACCGCTAAAATTTAAGTGGTACTTAACTAAGTATGTACTTAAAATTGGTTGGTGCAACCGGCCCTAAGTTTGCCATCGAAGCAGGTTAGCAAGTGACAGCACCAGTTCAGACAGGCAAGCTGGTACTTACATAATGAGGTCAATGTTACATCACGACTAGTAAAGAATATTTAACCAACAGCCGTATTTTGTTGAAAGATTTTGAATTAGTATTTTTTCAGCTATATATATGGTAAAAATTTCATGTGAATTGATCACTATTTGACTGAGTTATGAAAGAAAGAAAAAGGGTGCCATTTTTTATGAAACACCATGTACCTCTGACTGTCTTAAATTTTTACATGGCTGCATTGTATAATCACGTGTTCTGTTTCATTGTCTTTTATCTGATTTACCGCGCATTCACACAGCACGTTTTGTTAGGTGAATATTGTTTTAAATTGTATTTAAGCCTATATACGGAATGAACAGACATGTTGATTGATGACTGGACCTAGGTTTCCTGCTGGACAAGAAGGTTGGCGTGAATCAGCCAAAGCGGGTTGAGAATGCTAGAATCTTGATTGCCAACACATCGATGGATGCCGACAAAGTTAAGGTTGGTTTTTAGATTGGTTCTGTTATATTTGGCACTGCACTATTACATTACGTGTTGTTATGTGTGGCTCGGTAGTCTAACGGTAACGTGCCGGTCCGCCGGACTTGTAATCCTGAGGTCATTCAGGGGCGCAGGGGTTCGACGCCGAACCAGGACGCTGCCGGGTAACGATTTTAGGCAAGTTGTTCACACACGTGTGCCTCTGTCACCAAGCAGTATAATTTGGTACCGGTCAAATGGCGGTGATGCCCTGAGGCTGGGAAGGTAACCGTAGGTCTGGCGTCGCACTGGCCATGCGTCACGGACTCAAGTGGTTTATCCACCTATGGGCTCAACGGCCGCGAGTGGGAGATGAGCACCCCGCCTACGCCCCAGCTGGGG
>Ga0056128_1012078_pt1 | contig 10589 bp, 7 predicted proteins | sample WorMetLIZISLAND2_FD_71113 | JGI IMG/M metagenome (GOLD analysis project Ga0056128, IMG submission 71113) | Marine gutless worms symbiont microbial communities from Max Planck institute for Marine Microbiology, Germany - Olavius geniculatus... ... | reverse complement strand
CGTCGTCGTAGATCCAGGTAGCTGGACGTCGTCAGCGCGGACAGAAGCACGCCGGTTGTTAGGTCGTTGTCGAGGCGTACACGGAAGTCCGACCCGTCGTAGCCCATGGAGTCAGTGATGGCTTTCACAACATCAGCCGACAGGTAGCCCAGTATGTAGACCAGACGCACAGACGGCAGCACCATCGACATACGGTACACTGACTTGGCCACTTTCACGCAGTCGCGGTACATGAACAAGCATCTGCTCGTCGGAAACAGATCCCTGTACTCGCACACAATCGCAGCATTTAATTTATACATCAGTTTTTTTTAAATTTAAACAAATTTTTCTTTTCGTTTCCGTAATCATCAACTCCCGCTACAAAGTTATAACTCTGACCTTTGACCGAAACCTGGCGAGTTCATCATAATCTGTAGACAAACTACGGCAGCAACTTCGTGGGTTACAAAAAGTAAGCGAAGCAGCAAGATGCAAACTTCCGACAGAATTTCGACTGCAGACAACAGCATAATTCGAACAGCGTGATCAAACTTTTAATGTTTTCTTTAAATTATGGGGGTTTTTGCCCCCAACGTTGGCATTTTTTAACGAAACTTTTTCGACAAAAATTTTTTTCGACATTTTTCCGACAGCCCAAAATTTAAAGAAGAAATTGCCCCCGCTCCCGCTTTCCCCTCCCCCGGCCACGACGCCACTGCACTACGGACAAAAGTTTCGTAAAAATTCGTCGACGAATGCCATAGATATCGCCGAAACACCACGGGTGGACACACGGCACATGAACGGATGATCTGAAAACTCGCAATGCCTCCGGGGAGAAGGGCAGAGGTACAAAAATAAATAGCGGGACAATAAAGGCAAACTTAGTGACGCTTGCCTGAACGTGGGAAGAAGGACCACACATGGAGCAGCCAGCTTCAGCAGATAGCCGAGAGGCGGCGGTTGCATCGTCGTGTACGGGCGGCATTCCCAGCGTATGGCGTCACGTGCCAACTGACGTAGTTCCAGCGAGTCGCCCAACTTCCGGTACCTCGTAGCGACAATGGACGTCGACTCGGGCTCCGAGACCGTCACACAACGACCGGTATGTTCCATTATCTGTCCAACCAGATATACACGTTGTTTCACAAAAGACTCCTTTTTGTCATAATTCACTCAAATGATGATCAATTCACATGATATTTTAACTGGTTATAACCGAAAAAATACTAATTACAATATTTTAACAAAATATGCCAGTTGATTGAATATTTTTTGCTAGTCGTGACGTAACGTTGACGTCATAATGTGTCACGGGTACAAGCTTGCTTGTCTCAACTGGTGCTGTCAGTTGCTACCTTGCTCCGATGGTGAAATATCTGGTTCGTTGATGACAAATTTTTGAAGTTCTACAGTTGCAGCCACAAAAAACTTGCAAAGCGATTGCATTTGCGTGTCTGTGGGGATAGTTGGACTTTCACATGTTTGAGCAAGACAGTACACTAACACACCGAGCTTGCAAAATGGTTGCGTTTTTGGATAGCAAGACCCTTGATTTCATGTCCCCATGTTGCTCAGTGCTGACATGATAAACATTTTTCATTAGCGAACCAGGTTAAGTTCACCATAGAAGCAGGGTACAAACTGACAACACCAGTTGAGACAAGCAAGCTTGTACTCACGACACATTATTACGTCAGAATTACGCCACGACTAGCAAAGAATATTTAGCCAACTGTCATACTTTGTTAAAATATTCTGAATTAATATTTCGTCAGCTACATCTGGTTAAAATTTTGTGTAAATTGATCATCATTTGAGTGAATTATGACAAAACCTAAAATGGGTCCTTTTTATGAAACACCGTGTATAAACCAGTTACCGACTAAAAATGCTCATTGCACAATCACATGGCTTCAGTTTTGCACCATTTGTTCAGTCCAGTAATTCTTGACGTCCGACGTTTGTTAAAAACGTGAAATGCGTAAACGTGTTGCTTTTGCTTGTCTGTGACGTTCTATTATTACATTAATCGTTTTATTTTACCACCATTATAATTTTAAATTAAACATTATTTTTAACCAATGCGTGCATGCTTATGTTTGTCCTGTATTGCGCACGTTTGTATATACACGCAACTGTGGAATTGGGCGGTATTCCGTCTCTATTGAAATAATAAACTGGCGTAGTTACTTAGGCGTAAAAAAATTCGTGCTTCCGGTTGCAGCCAGCAAAAAATTAGAGACGGAGAGCGGCGGAAATTTTTTTTATTAATTAATTTTTTGTCATGACGTGTCATATAATACTACCCAAAAACTCATAAAACAAACTGACACACTAAATAGTACTCAAGAGGAAATACTGCAACATTTCAGGCTAGATGTAAACAGATGTAAAATTTTGGAAACATACTAAAATGCGCTGATATTTTTGACAGTAAAATGAATTTTTTTGGGACGCAGATTTTTTTGTAAGAAAGGACGGCAACCGGAAGCATGCAATTTTTTGGGCTTCATTTGCTCATGCATTACGAGTGTTGTTGCGGTGTGAGTTTGACCTGGGTGAGTAGCGTTGAGCCGCATCTGGCCGTGTTGAAGAGGAAGACCAGATGAGCGTCAGGATCACCGATGGTCTCGGCCAGGCGATGGAACGTGCTGAGTGGTACAACGATCAGACGATGACAGAAGTCCATCTGTGCGACGCGAATGTGCGAATTGTACTCGCCACGCCACAGATGCATACCTGTCAACCACCACACCGTGACCGGGCGCACAATCAGGGGCGTAGCCAGAAATGGGAATTGCGGGCCACCCCTCCCTCCCTTTTCCCTAAGGCTCTCTTTTTATCTTCTCTTTTTTCCTCACTCCTTCCTCTCCCTTCTTTTTCCCTTATCATCCCTTTTCCTTCCCCCTTTAGCAGTAAGACCCTAAAATCCAGGTGGTCTCGTGAACGCTGTGAGCTCCCCCAGCGAGATCTAGGTCAAAGCCCCAGCCAAAACCAGGATTTCAGGGGCCCCACTCTAAAGGAAAGGAAGAAAAGAGGGGACGGCGCGGGAAGAGAAAAGAGGGGTAAAGGGGAGAACGGAAAGAAAAGGGCGAAAGAGAAAAGGGGACAGGGAAAAAGAGAAATGAAGCCCCAAATTAAAATTTCTGGTTACGCCACTGTCTGGGCCCACTAAGCCTTTTGTCAACGCCATTGCGCAGAACGATACTCAATAAAATACTAAGTTTTGAATGTGCAAAATCACGATGTCGTTTCAAAAAAATCGCAATTTAACTTGCCACAGTAAGAGAGTATCAAATGCCGCTTGGCCTTTTGTGCAGGTGTGTAAGATTTCGTGTCAAAATTTTAAGCGGTTGCTCGAAAAATGGCAACTTTGTCACACCCTGTAGAATCGCATTGAAATTGGCAGTTACAGCTCTAAGTACTGTTGTACATGTGTTATTTATATATACCTTTGTCTTTAGTTTCGCAAAAGACAGCGTCGTGTTCGTTGATAGTTATTAGGGTGATGTTGTCGTTGTCAATAATGTACTGCGGATCCTCTAAGCGGTTGTGAGTACACAGGAAGTCATCGAGCGTCGTCGTCGGTACAGGACAGAACTTGTGAAACAGAACGACGTTGAGGACGTGGGCTGACCGTTCATAGTTCTGAGGCAGGCGAGCTTGACGCAGTTGTCGCGCGGTGCCGTTGAGTTGCCAGTAGATACGCTGCACTGTGATGAACACCAGCCTCAGCAGCTTGAACAGAGTGGTCGTCACTAGACGCTCAGCCAACAGCCAGTTGCCCGTCCGTCCCATTGCTGCCGATTGCCCAGTCTGCTGTAAATCAACAGTCTATAAAGTTTTTTTTTATGAAACTCGTGAGTTTCACGCCACGGGAGAATTCAAACGTAACCAAAAAATGAAAGTTTAAACTTAAAACGTTCCCACGTGAAAAATTAATTAGTTTAAATTTAGTCGACGGTAGAAATTCAATAACGAATGAAAGAAACTGTTTGTGTTCACTATCATTAGGGCGAAATGCATTGATCCAGTTGATTTTCGAAAGGTTAAAATAGCTATCATTATCCTACTGTAGTGGGTACGCATATTTTCAGACTCAGTAAGACCGTCAATAATAAATACATTTACTCGACTATCTGAGAAATCCGACTCTCTCCACCAGCTTTTTTTCAAGCAATTTGAAATAAAAAAAATTTGCTGCGTCAGTACTGACTATCGCGCTACACATTAGAAACATTCATTACCGCTGTGCTATACAAATTAATCGCTGAATTGAACCGAACTGAATAGAGGTAGCGTTTACTTGTTGTTTCGGTTAGGGCATTATTGACGCACCTGACGCTTCTGTGTAGCAGCCCGAGCTAAAGCGGCGTTTACACGTGCGACAAAACTACAACAAAATTTCATGCATTTTACAGTAGCCAGTATAGAGAGATTTCACCGCACATGCAGACACCGCTTAACTTAAAACTCTTCGTGTTGAATTTTGGGCTGCTGCGAGTAATCAAGCGCATACGAATATTCGATTACAGAATTTTTACTACTTAAGTGCTTGAACTTTCTACTTCATCAATCGCTGTTTACTTTTTACTACCGTAATCGGTCATGCAATCCTTCATTTCCATTTTCCATACGGCGTGAGTTACGACTTCAAACAACAACACTGCCTTCAATGCGAAACAATGCTGTTTCGCACGTGCTCGACAATCAATAACACGTGTCACAATGCCGACATTGCAAACAGTTTTAGGTACTTTGTATTATAGTCAAAATTTCTACTTTGTAACTAACTTTTGTAGCTAAAGTACGTGTTAATCCAACTTTTTTACATTGCTGTAGTTAAACTAGTGGTCTGAAGTAAAAGTAAATAGGTCTAAGGCCTATAGATAAAGTGTGAAATGATAACTTTTTCCTTGACCTTTGGCCATTACGGTATGTATGTAGCATACGCCGTAGTAGTGTTAAGTAGAAGTTGCGGCAGGTGACCGACAGAAATTCGGTCGATATCTCCTTTTCTTTCGCCATCGCTTCTTGCGCCTAACTAGGCATAAAATCAATATAAACACATTATACATTACACACGTGTATCACCCGCAGTTGTAGACAAAGTAGACTATAATTTATCAAACAGCCGTATCCGGCTTCTAAACGATGTCTCAAAAACGAACCACTTGGTTCGAATGAACACGAAATCTGCCCAACGCGGCTATAACAAAGAAGCCTATTATGGTACACTACACAATGTGCGTAGCTTACTTAAGTCATTGATGAGATGTTGAATCAAAATGCAATGGACAATAAATGAAAATCGATTAAGATCCAATAAAGTTAAGGTCAAAAACTTAAAATATTGTTTATCAAACTTTGGAAAAATGGTATAAAACTATTTCTCCAGTGAACCTTAAAAAATTCGCATAAACCTAGCTGATATTGGCTGAGAATAGAATCTCGGGCTACGTTTTTTGGCGCTGATAGCTAGTATGAATCTACCTTTTTCAAATTTTCCTGGTGAGCTTTGAGCGAGGCTCAGTGCGTGCATTAGTATGAACAATGACCGTTCCATGTCATTCAAGGTCGAATAGCTCTCGATACTAGTAGAAAGCACGCATGTGACTTTCTGTTAGGTCTACTGGTCAGTAGCTACCACGGTCTTATTTCGCACCACTTTTGAGATATGACGACTGATTGGTTAAATGGCTTAATTTTTTTATTCCCTTTTATTGAAAGCTTTTGATCGAAGCGATTTTAAACAGTAGAATTCTTTGCAGAGCAGCTTGTGAAAATTTCATAATCTTAGCTTGCATGGTTTTGATAGCGTACCGCCGTATATGCCAGACTAACACACACGCACACACACACACACACACAAACGGACGCCTTTGCTATAGCAATACCGGCAGTCTGCACAGATATGCTGCTGCGTCTGCTGATGTGCTGTAAAAATTAAACCAAAACTTGGTGGCAAACGTTTTTGGCTCGCAGTGTACTTGGTATTCATGTAGGATCGATTGTGGCTTGACTTATACGTGTTTCGGGGCACGTTGCAATTATTACTATCACACATCATCTACCCATCGTTTAACTCAGAAAAAGTACTGTAGTGTAATCTTTTCACCTAAGAGGCGAACTGCTTGCAGAGGTAATTTTCAGTCGCAAATATGACAACCGTCTGTCGAACGTGCATCAATTCAATTTGTAGGGTTAATAATATTTTGATTTTCAATGTTTATACAATTTGCATATAGCTCGTCGAAATAAATAAAAATTTTAATTGCAGCAAATTTAAACCGCGAAGTCCTTTAACGTATAGAGGTATAATAATGATTGCGATTATGTGACGCGGTTTTTGACACGCTACGGCTATGCTATAGGCTGCTATGGCACGATTGTCGTCTGCCTGTCGTCAGTAACGAATGTATTGTGGCTGAAAAGTAAGTCTTAGGCAAAAACTTTTAAAACAAAAAATTAGCCTTGTATTGAGGATCTTTGCGCGCAAAATTTATGGGATGCAGTGCAAAGAAAACATTTTCAAATTTGGGGTTAAATGGATGGAATAGGAAAAATGTGCGTTATTCAACGGAAACTGGCCATATCTCCGAAGCGGTGAAAAATAAGGCCAAAATTACTATTAATCACTAATAAAAAGTGGCATACACCCTTTCAGATGCGATGAAAATCATCAAGGATGACTTTGAAGGTCAGTACTGCAACAGGAACTGTATAAGCTGTAGCGCGTTTTCCCTAGCGACAGCTAGGCTTTTTGTAGTTTCTTGTTACTTACTTGGCTCTGTTTTGACCGAAATCACCCCGTTCTCACTGGGGTCTGTATTTGTTTAGAACTCTAAGCTGTGTTATTTAGTAATTCAAGGCAGGGACTGAAGATGGAATCTATCTTTGGCTACGTGGCCGAATATCCACAACTGTTGCTGGTATTCGGAGCGGTGTTCACTGCTACTTATTTATTTTATCTACGAAAGAATGTCAGATATGGCGGTCGCAAGTTGCCTCCTGCTATGCCGTCGTTACCAGTCCTCGGCTCACTGCCGTTCATTTCTGTCAGTAGAAAAGCTCTGGCAACCTTCGCTCTCAGTCCACGGAACAAACTTGGCGAGATTTTTTCACTACGTATCGGACCAATGTAAGCGTTTGCTTAAAGTTTTCAGTTAACTGAGTTACGAATAGGGTCTATGTCGACAATAAAGCAGTTCTGCTGTCAACAATAGAGCCTACATTTTGTTGTTTTTTTTTTATCTTAAATGTGCAAAAAGTATGTGAAAGTTGAACAAAAACATGTTTTTCAAAGTTGAATACATACCATTGTTTCAAGAAACTATTTTTTTCATATTCATAAATTTTACTTTTTTCCTTAGCGTTTGACATATCCATGTTCTATTTTTTGTTTAGCTTTTGATAATCATTGGATCTTCACGTTGGCTTCTGCTTATCGAACAAAAAAAAACAAAAACAAACTAGTGACGTTTGCAAGTGTGCATTTTTGGTTTTAGTTTATATTATTTTTTCAGCAAATGGGTGCAACGTCAAAGCAACCGGCAATCAAAGATAGTACATAGACCAAAAACATCAAAAATTTAAACTTTAGTTTTTTTTATTTGTTGAGCAATTTAAATTGCAAATTATGTTTAATTTCATAGTTACATGTGCCGTGATTTTTTTTTTAAAAATTGCTATAACAGAAAACGCTGTGACATGGAGAATGGTGTTAGGGAGCATATATGATGTTTTTTCCTGAGTCGAAATTTTGTGTCTGGCATTTCTGTACATTAAAACCTGAGAAAAAACTAATCTAAAAAACTGAATAGACATAAAAATAATATAACAGGCGAACGGTAAAAAACTTTGTTTTATTTCTAGCCATGCGCCTTTTGAATTGTACTGTGTCTGTACTAATGTTTTAGACTTGAGTTGTTTTACATTTTGCAGTGTGTTGTGTTTTAGGTATGTTGTAGTACTCAACGGAATGAATGCCATACACGAGGCGCTTGTTAGCAAGTCAACTGACTTTGCTGATCGTCCAGCATTTCACCCCAAGACAAGCTCTAAAGGTTATCTCATAAACAGTTCTATGTCTCTCTGTCTGTCTGTCACACTCTGCGATTGTATCAGAACGAAGCAACCTAAAACTGTCCCATTCCTCATCTATCTAAATCACACATTACTTCACAGTATTTTACTTAACTATGAAAACTCAACTGTAAAAATCGTTATATTTTGCACATTTGCCGAAAACCCCCGTAAACGGATTTGCACAAAATTTGGCAAATCGGCGCAAGTAGGTGTTTTGTGCACGTAATCAACTGTTTCCAATTTTTGGTCACAGATCTACACGGGATCGAATTTTGCCATTTTCTACTGACTTTATTATACAGTGCTTCGCTACATCGCCTACGATATGGGGTAACCATTAATCATTTTAGACTCATTTCAAGATAACTTTTGCCGTTGTTTCTCACGATTACGCATGGTTGCGCTGCATCACGCAGTTTGTTTCAATTCAGTTTTTGAAAACGTTTTGCTGTTATTTTAAGGAATCGTAATTGCTCGTTACGATTCTGGCTTCAAGCATCGTCGTCGGCTATCTTTGTCGATCCTGAAGCAGTTCGGATTCGGTCAGCGAGTGATGGAGACGAGAATCCTGGTGGAAGTTGAAGAGATGATCAACAGAGTGCGCGAGCACCAAGGTCGAGCTTTTGACATAAGTCCACTGATCACCTCGTGTGTGGCCAACGCCATCATGAACATGTTGTATGGGCGACGATTCGACCACTCCGATCCGGCTTTCCAACAAATGATATCCGACCTCAACTTGATGTTCGCCGGTAATTCCTTGGCACTGGTGATGTTTTCCTGGCTGCAGTACTTTCCGTACTATAGACGGGTCAAAGCCGCTCAGAATCGTTTTGATGTATCAGTCACCGACTACATCGCTAAGTGTATTCAGGTTTGTAGTCACGTGGATACTGTGCTAACATAATTTAACAGAAACAATCTGTCTTTATGGCATGTAACGCGCCAGACCGGTTCTCACAACTTTTGCCGTTGAAATGTCGGGACCAGTATCGGTCTAATTAACATACCGGCCGGTAGATTTATGCAGTGGTTGTTATTTGGGATCAACAACCCCAAGTATAAGTTAGGCCTACCACCATTTGCGTCACGCAGCGTCATCAATCACTTGACCATTAAGAATAACATTTACCGTTTTCTGAAAGACTTTGAAACTGTTTTTTTATCTTGCATAAGATTGGTTTTCGGGCCTCGAATAACTGAAAAGTTTCGTCAATGTTTTTAAATTGCTATTGTCGGTCCGCTTAAAGACGTGCACACAAAATGACGATAGTGGTTTCATAATCTGTCCATTCTGTCTCTAGCAATAAACCAAAGAGTCCAAAGACTGCCATTTACAATTAAGTATTCAAACATTTGATCTAAATTTAAAATATACTGAAAATACCATGTCTTGTTTATTGGCAGGACGAGACTGAGAGTTTTGTCAATTACTACATCGAAGCTGAAGGTCAAAATTACGACCGCCAACAACTTGAACGAACGGTAACAGACCTGACGTTCGCAGGAATTGAGACCACTTCAACCACTATCAGATGGGCGATTGTACTTCTGACCAATCACGTCTCAGTACAGGAACGTGTTCGCGGCGAGATTGACTCAGTTATCGGCAGACAAAGACTGCCGACCTTGGACGACCGTTCAAGGTCAGCTAACGATGACATTTTTTTACGTCGAACGTAATAAAAATACCTTTTATCCCCGCTGTTGTTCTATAACTGTTGCGTTTATTAGTCCGCCCGTAAGCGATAGCTTGCGGAAGCGGACTTAAGCTTTGCTGTGGTTTCTTTTTTTCCCCTCGCGTAATCTCCGAGCTCCGTCGGCCGATCGGCGCGAAATTTTGTACGATGCTCCTAAGTATGTTCGATTTTATAATCCCGGGCCGAAATTTTGGGGGAGCCTCCCCAAAAAATTTTTAGAGGCCAAAACATGCAAAATTTGGCCCGATTTCGGTCGACTTCAAAGTTTGGCGGCCAATTTCTTTGGAACGGATGAAGATATTCAAAATCGGTGAGTTACTCGTTCGGCACCGATTCCTCCCGCGTTAGGCGAAACAAGTCCGGTGAAGTTCGGTCCAGTGACCTTGGAGATCTAGATGTGGAATTAAACCCACCAAAAGCGCATTTTTTGGAAGACCATATTTCGGCCCATAGGGGGTGCTGCGCCCCTAAATTTTTACACGCGCTAGAGAATCACCAAGTCTTACTAGCGCACCCCCGACCGGGGACGGAGGCCCCACTTACAACTTTTTTCAAAGGGGGAATCAAAAATTGGCTTAAAATGGAATAAATGAGCCACTATAACTTCGGAGTTAGGGGGTGTAGACGGACGAAACTTTGGCACTTGACGTGCCTCTAGGTGGGGGTGTTAAAGCAAGTACAAATTTTGGGGGCACCGCCCCCTTAAAATTTGGGAGGGCAAAAAACGTCCAAAATCTAGTACGTTTTACGACAACTTTCGAGTTTGACCGCAAATATCTCTGAACTGGATAGAGATATCGACAAGCGGTAAACGGC
>Ga0056128_1012075_pt1 | contig 10589 bp, 8 predicted proteins | sample WorMetLIZISLAND2_FD_71113 | JGI IMG/M metagenome (GOLD analysis project Ga0056128, IMG submission 71113) | Marine gutless worms symbiont microbial communities from Max Planck institute for Marine Microbiology, Germany - Olavius geniculatus... ... | reverse complement strand
CACAGTGAACTTGTTTGATGAGTGAAATGTTGTTTTAGGTCTGAGAATATCAGTGCAACTGCTGGATGTCGGCAGAAACAGGTCAAGCGAAAACAACCTGACCAGCCTACAACAGCACCAGTGTCAGGCTCATCGTCATCTTCACGCCTTGTTCAGTGAGACTGCATTTGTTAATATACAGGGTGGTCCAAAAAACAGCACAAAGTTTATGGCACTATAATTTTATTATTAACTTTGTGCCGTTTTTTGGACCACCCTGTACAAATAAAATATCATATCTACAGTTTACTGTGACAAAGTCTTAACTACGAACAACAAAGTGCTTCAGAATGCTAACATGTTATCTATCAGATGAGATGGTTTTTAATTCTATTCTCAATATTTATTATTTTTACTTTTGTTTTGGTGGTATTATTTATCATGGTGTTTTTTGTTACTATATACTGCTATACTGTTGCAGTTATGCAAAATTTAGCATGAGCATCTATTATTTCAAATGTATGATTTGAATAAAATTTTTAAGGTATAGGTCAAAAGGTAAAAATTTTACATGTTTGTCAGTATATTATTTTGTAAATTACTATCATCGAACGTAGGAAAAATTGCAGTTTATAATTACTTTTCCTGCTTGTTGATTGCATGTTGTCCAAAATTTAGTGCACTGTTAAATGACTTAAGTGACATTCAACTACTACTACACTGCTGCTACGACAACTACAACACGCTGCCGTGCCCGCCGTGCTACTACTACAGCTATTACTACATTGCACTTTTTCCCAAACACAGCTCTTAGTTTCAAACAAAGAAATGTACAGCTATTAAAGGTGCATCTTGTGGCCCAGAATTCGAATTTTTAAATTTTTATACTGAAATTAAAGTAACTTCTGAAATTCGATAACATTTTCGTTTCTCAGAAGTCTCAACTGAAATATTTTTAATTTCAAATTTGTATTTTGTTTTATGAGTAATTTGTAGGTTTTGAAAATAGATACATATTTTGTACGACTTTGAAAGATGTGTGGCCATCGTGATATTAAGTGAAATAATGTTGTTACATATGACTGTAATCACTGTATGTTATAGAAGTCGACGCACGAGACGGAAAAGTCATCAACGACATCAGCGACAACTCGTCGTCGACAGACCGACAAACGTCGTTACCAGCGTTCTGCTGCAACGACTCCGCCATCGTCACGCCTCCTCTTTGTGACTTCTCCGTCTTCTCGGCCGACTAAGCAACGTCGTCGTTCTGCCGCCATGCAAGCTTCAGCTTGGAAGCGGCATAGCAAGCCGCAGTATACCAGCTATGCCCCATCAATAAAAGCCCGCAAGAGACAGACGTACAGGGATCCTGTTTACGGGGCTGCGTGGAGAAAGAAGATGCGCGCCAAGTATACCGATGCCGCATACTGTTCAGCTTGGAAACAGAGGATGCGGCAGGTGAGGAAAGTCAAGTATACCGATGCCGCGTTCTGTTCAGCTTGGAGGCAGAAAATGCGCGCCAAGTATACCGATGGCGTGTATCGAGCAGCTTAGCGTCACAGGATAAGACAGACGATGCCACGTAAAATGCGAGTGAATCGGGCCAATCCGAACTTCAAAGCTATTGAGAGACGAAAGCTGCAACAGAGTCGTCACCTAAAACGTGTTAGTGATCCGGTGGCAGCTTTCACTCAGCATATACAAGAGAGTCCGATCTACTCTTGCGTCTCCTGTCATCGTCATCTGTACAGGCAGACTGTGGTCAAGTTGAACATGTCACGCTGTAAACCGGAGAGTCGTCAATTGCTTTCTGTGATGCTGGCGGCGTTCAACAGCAAGAAACTCGACCAACTGTACATCTGCCGTACCTGTCAAACTTACGTCAGACGCAACCAAGTGCCATATCAAGCTGCGATCAATGGTCTCAAGCTCGAAGACACGCCCAAGCAGCTGCGTCTCACTGAGCTGGAATGTGCACTTATTGCCCAGCGCGTCCCGTTCATGAAAGTTCTTGCTTTGCCGAGGGGTCGACAACGGGCGATTCGAGGTGCTGTGGTAAACGTCCCGTCTAACGTCTCGTCCACAACAACCGTTCTTCCGCTAACACCAGCACAGGCCGTCATCATTTTGATCATACTGAAACGGCGTCTACGTTACAAAGGCTACGTGATGCATCAGTTTGTTCGTCCGGATGCCATTTTCGTGCTGTCCGATGGCTGGTGCAAAACAACCAGTTGTACTGTGGACTGGACGTCGATAAGGACTGGCACAGGTCATGCATGGAGGAAGACCCCGAGACATGGAACATCATGACGGGCGGAGTGGCGCAGCCTACGGAACATCTCAGTGACGTCGAGCCAAGCAGAGAGTGCGAAAATGCTGAACCCGTCGCACAGGACAGTGATGTTGAGCCTTCGGAGTCTGGCAACGACAGCGACCGTGATGTCGTCATGGAGAAAGTCCGGGATCTGAGCTTCAGCACCTGTCTGCGGCCGACAAATCCGCAGTATACAGCGACAGCACTCTGTGTGGCTCCGGCTGAATGACAACATCCGATGGACTTTATGTTAGACCATACTTGTCAGGCGCTCACATTTCCGGCCAAGTTTCCCTTTGGCGTCGGCACATTTACTGACGAACGCGATGTACTGATCACGGTGAAAAAGTACTTTGTTCAACGTTTTTTGAACCAAGACAAGCGCTTCGCCAGTGACGCGAATTATCTCTTTTTTTGCTCAATACATCTGCGAGATGAAGCAGATAAAAGATACCATCACCGTCGCCATGCGGAAGACTGCTGGTCGAATATCGGCAAGTTTCGTCTCCGAAGAAGAGCAACTACGGCAGGTGATGAGGAATGACAACGCGTATCAGTTCCTGCAGAACGTTCTTGGCAGTCCATCGATGCTCCGCAATGACTTCGTCTTAGCGGCTCGGCACTTCGACCATCGGCTGAAAGCATTATTCAAAAATGTTTTTGTTGGTGCATCCGCACTCGGTCCTGTCAGGCACCACTTCTACAAGATCGAGTTCCAAATGCGTGGCAGTCCACATGCACACTGCGTGCTTTAGACAGCTGATGGTCCGGACATGTCGAAAACTACGGCAGAGGAAATCGAGGACTACTTTGGAACCAAAGTTTCCGGCCAGCTACCACCCGTTGAAGATTGACTCCATGCTTTTGTCGACCGCGTTCAGCGTCACACGCACTCGGTTGCATGTCGCAAGGGCAAGGATCAACATTGTCGGTTCTCCTTTTTCCGTCCACCGTCGGAGAGGACGATACTGGCAAAGTTACCCGACGACGGCGTGGTGCTGGAGCTTCGCCATCTGTATCAAGAAACGAACGCAGACATTCTGAAACGTGTCCGGGATGTACTCGTCAACAGCGAAGATTGTAGTTCAATGACCTTGGACGACGTTCTCCGAGAAGGCAATATCACGAGTGAGAATTATCACAACGCATTGGCAATGAGCTTCTCAGGTCGCCATTTGGTGCTACAGCGTCGTCCATGTGACGCGTACATAAATAACTACAATCCAATTTGTTTGGCAGTTCGTGTTGGACTGGTGTTGCAAGAAACGACAGCGTGATACGACAACGCCGTTCTATGTCTACTGCACGGGTGGTGCGGGCGTCGGGAAAAGCCATCTGATCCACGCAGTTGTGCAGATCGTGAACCGGGAGCTACGTCAGCCTGTTGACAGTCCAGACGACGCCATCGTCATCCTCACAGCACCTACCGGAACAGCAGTCTATGCGATCCGGGGTCAAACTTTGCACAGCGTTTTCATGATCAGTGCGAAAGGCATTGCTACGTTATCAGCAGAGAAGCTTGCCATGCTTCGCAACAAGTTTTCAAAGTTGATAGTCATCATCATTGATGAGGTCAGCATGGTAGGCGCCAATCTGCTGAAGTTAGTCCATAAACGCTGTGCAGCAACCCGTAAATTGCCGTTCGGCATCGCCGTTCGCCGGTATTAGTGTTCTTGCCATCGGTGACTTCCAACAGCTATCACCTGTTGGAGAGTCACCTGTCTACAAACCACCGAGAAGTGGCTACGTCGGTCTCGCCGAGCTTTGGATGTCCAATTTCAAAGTCGTTGAAGTCACGGACATCATGAGACAACAAGGAGACACTGCTTTCGCAGACTTGCTGAGTCGTCTCCGAGTTGGAAGGCAGACGAATGATGATCTCGACACCTTGAAGTCGCGACACATCACCACCGAGGCAGATGACACGACGTATGACCATCATCCTTACATCTTTGCTCGGAATGATGATGTCAACAGTTACAACGAGCGACGTCTGAAGTCGATAGCAGATCCGTTGGTGACTCTGAAGGCCAGGGTTCAGTGGCCAGCCTGTTGCAAAGAGCGGTCCGCTGTTGTCGGCGAAAAGAACACCGGCTTGTCCACAGAGTTGACCCTGAAAGTTGGCGCCAGAGTCATGCTGGTGAGAAATGTCGACACTGACGTTGGTCTGTTCAACGGGGCGCTCGGTGTTGTGACTCGGTTTCTGCCTGACCTATCGCGTGTGCCTACAGCCGTACTGGTTCTGTTTGACAACCAGAAGCTGCGGAAGGTCTCTGCCGACCGGCACCCGCCGATAAATGGGTCATTTCCGGTGGAGCGCGCAAAAGCCAGATTTTCAGTTCGCAAAGGTAACTCAGTCGTTGAAGGTAAACGGCTGCAGTTTCCTTTAAAGATTGCCTTTGCCATGACAATTCACAAGTGCCGGGGCCAGACTTTGAATTCCGTCGTTGTCAGTTTGAAAGAGCGTTTCGGTCCAAGACGAGCCTACGTCGCTCTGAGCAGATGCAAGTCCCAGGACAATCTGTTCATCACTGACTTCGACGCGAAGAACATAAAAGTCAACAAATCTGGCGTGGAAGCTCTGGCAACAATGAAGAACGAACAGCCACTGCCTTTACTACACCAGCCGTGGTTGAATGACAAAGGCAACTCATTGAGACTGGCATTTCTGAACACGCGCTCTTTGCAGAAACATGCCGACGACATCATGAACAGCATCTATCTGGACGTGTGTGACGTAGCTGTTTATGCCGAAACACGTCTACAGGACGACAACGTGCCAAAACAATTCAGTCACAGTCGACTGTTTTGTGCCAACGCGCCTAGACAGCACAACTACGTCGGTGGACTTGCAATCGTCGTGTCTACTGACGTTGTTGCAGAGCAAGTTTTCTTCGTCACACTTGAGCTGTTCCAACTGTTGGTCGTTCGCGTTTTAGCGAAAAAACAAGTTGTAAATATCGTGGCAGTTTACCGGTCGCCAGCATTGTCGATAAAGTTATTTCATCAAATTATCGACAAACACCTCCGTCCCGTCATAGCAGACAGTTCAACGCAGAGTTTCGTCATCGGTGACTTTAACGTTGACGCTCGGCAGTCCACCGTGCTAACTGACGTGATCCAGCAGGTGAACAGTGCTACACACACGTGAGGTGCCATCTTGGATCACGTCTACTGGACTGGAGAAACCGACCGCATTGCAACGAAAGTCGTTAGCTGCCACTGGAGTGATCACAACATTTGGCTGTCCGTATTGGGGATGTTGTAGCGACTGCAGCACAGGACAGTAGTCAAGTCAACCGTCCCCCATCGACCAGCAGATTGTTCATGTCTGCCTCATTTCATGCCAGGTGTCGTCGGCCAGAGCAAACATTATCAACACCATCGAAGAGCAGCGCGTCATCGGCTGTCTCATCGTCATCATCAACTCAGTCCACTGAGTTACAGCAGAGAACTCCAGCACAGATTTCAGCAACCTGTTCGTTTCTCGACGGAGCGCTTGGACCAGACCGTAGTCACATGGAGATCGACTAGCCAATCGAGCAGTTCCTTCACCAGCATGAACTTCGTGTTCTCAAAGCACGTGGTGATGGACACTGCTTGCTATACTCCTGGAGCAAGTCGACAGGGCTACCGGTCAACAACATCAAGCAGCAAATCCTTGCTGAGTATGATGTCAACTCAGCAACGTATCAAGATGCTGGTGTTGACCGTCGGGAATTGGGGCTCTATGTCGCTGACCGGAACCACATGCTGAATTCCGTCGATGCTGTACTAAACGTTCTTTGCAACGACTATCGAGTTACAGCATTCGTCGTCGGTCAGAAATACGAATACCGGCATGACGGACCCGTTCCTGTGGATAACGTCAAGGAAGTGCGACGAATCTGCTGTAACCAAGGCCAGTCAACCAGTGGACGAGTACTGCTACGGAAGACTGCAGAGCACTACGACAGCCTCGGTTGAAGACTTCATGTCGTTATCGCTTTCAAGCGTTGTGGTAAGTTTTGAGTAAGTTGATATGTATACATTACATTTGTATAGCAGCAATGTTGATACAGTTTCTACGGTATGTTTATTATTCTGAATGAAAAATAGTCATTAATGTTGTTAATGTCATGAGTGTTACATTAGTGATGATATTGTTATAAATAATTGCAATTAGTACTAAAATACACACTTAAGTTTATATAACTTAGTTTGATTTTACTATATATCTGTGTGCTTAATACTGATGAAATTGATGACAGTTTTCAGTGAAAACTAATGATGGTTTATTTATGTATTGTTTTCACATCACTACAACTTTGGGTACATTGTGTTGTCGTTTTGTAGAAAGTGATCGAAGTCATTCACCGCTGTCAGCCAGTCTTCCGACTGCCACCCGTTCTTTTCATCTGCCACCACCGTTGAAGTTCGAGTTTCCGGAGAACGCTACGACAGCCTCGGCTGAAGACTTCATGTCAACATCATTTCCAAGCATGGTGGTTAAGTCTGAGTGAGTTGATATGTATACATTACATTTGTATTGCAGCAATGTCGATACAGTTTTTACGTTATATTTATTATTTTGAAGGAGAAATAGTCATTAATGTTGTGGATGCCTTAAGCGTTACATTAGTGATAATATTGTTATAAATAATTGCAATCAGTACTGAAGTACAGACTTTTGCATTATGCTTATTACAGTATGTTGTCTGTTATGTGATAAGTTTATATAACCTAGTTTGATTTTTGCTATATATCTGTATGCTTAATACTGATGGAATTGTTAACAGCTTTTAGTGAGAACTAATGGTGGTTTATTGACGTATTGTTTTTGATATCACTACAACTTTGTGTACATTGTGTTGACATTTTGTAAGAAGTGACCAAAGTAATTCACCGCTGTCAGCCAGTCTTCCGACTGCCACCTGTTCTTTCCATCAGCCACCATTAGCATCGTTCGAGTTTTTTCTTTCTGCTGTTACAGCACCGTTTTTTTTTGTTAAGAGTTTTCGGGAGCTCGCGATCAAAGACCCGATTTGGCTTTTTTTTTCCTGCTGCCACCAGCACCGAACTAAACTATTTCGTCTACTCTACTGTCCAAAAGCACTGCAGAACTTTCTGTTTACTGCTCTGCCGCATCTGCTTCATGCCAGTGTCTGGGAGTCTACCGACATCATTGCCTTTATACTCAGAGAAGTATGTCACACTGATGTGACTGAACTTTAGCTTAGACCGTGATGCTCTTTGTAGAAGCAAAATATGTCAACTGCTTCAGGGCACCGGAGAGACACAGACTGCGGAGTTTGAAATACAATGTTTTGTGACATGGACTGTATTAGCGCAAGACAATTTTCTAAGTAAAAAAGTGCTTTTAAAGTAAAAGTCTAAATCGTGAATGAAAAAAGTTTCATGTTAATAACTAGGAATGTAATTGCTACCTTGTGTCTGTGGGCTAACTGTTTATAGAGTTATTAGACTGCATCAGTTTATATTAAGCCATGGTTACATGGTTACATGTAGCATAAAAATGTTGCGCAAATGTTGCAAAACAAAATTTTTTAGTAGTATTGCACACCTGTTAATGATAGACCATTGCTTTGTCCAATATAAAGCATTTTTTATTTCTCATACAACGAAGGTCTAAATATCAAAGTATCTTTCTTACATTCTTGCTGTGATATTGTTATTATATTATGTAGTGAAATTAGTAGCAAAATTCATGCATTTGTTGTGCAAATGTTAATGCATTGTGGCAGGTTTTCTGTCAAGAGTGTCAAGTTGCCGAACCCGATGCACCTCTAAACACTGCGTCATCAACTTTTCATCTGTCACAGCCGCGTGAGAGGTGGCTGAAACGCAGGACGACCGTCAAGCTGAAGGTTGGTCAAAGACAAGAATCGTCTTTACGCCATCCAATAGAATACATGGTCGTCGTTTTATTTGACCTGATCGATCTTGATTTGGAGACGACCAGTTTTAAGATGAAAATTTAATTGTTGGTCTTGGGTCTTGTGATTGTAGTTACATTTACGTAAGTGGTAGTATTTTACACACTGTTTGACTGTGCTTATGTTAGTGTACTTATTTTTATGTAAATCATATCCTGATTACTAATCCTAAAAAGCAGTCCTTCCTTTTAGTACTAGCAGTAAACAGCAAACTGCATGAATACATCCAATTGCCACTTTTTTTGCCAGCTGCTATTGACGTCTTCAGAATTATTTCTATTCACAAATAGCATTTTATTACTATTATTATGCTGCTAATTTTTTCAACAATTTTTAATATAATGTAAAAATGGGACTAGACAAATGCTTTATTTTACGAAAAGTATTTTTAGTTTAACTTCTTAGTTGAAAAAAGTGCAAGAAATGAGTGGTTCTACCAATGTTCGAAAGATAATGACAGCAGTTAAGAAAGGCCTGAAATATTAATATCTCAAATTTGATACAGTTTGTAAGTGGATGAACTTGCATCAGTTATTAGTTTAAGCAGTCTATAAGTTTGTGTTCTAAAAGCATCGCCAGCAGTGTTTGTTTGTTGCTGTTAAATACTGTGTAATTTTATGAGTAGATGCAGAACGATGAGATGATGCAGAACGTTGCTCCCAACCATCAAGCTAACGATGTGATCGTGTTGGAACGTCAGACTCCAGACTCTTGTTGGACGCTTCATATACGGACCGTTTGATGTCGTCTCTTAGTGGTAAAAAAGTTACTGATTTTTTTTATCTGTTAATTGTTTAGCATTTTTACGCGCAAAAGCAGCTACTGCTTTTAGCGTATCTTAGCCATTGCAATTCTGTCTGTCCGTCTGTCAGTCCGTCACATGGGTGGATCAGTCAAAAACGGTGCAAGCTAAGATCACCAAATTTTCACCGTTTGCTGCCTGTATTTGTACTTTTTCATATAAAATCGACTGTAAAAAATTTTCAAGATCGGGGGAAAGGAGGGGCCATCGCACCGTGACCCCCTTAAATACGCCATTGGTAGTACTATAGTATTAGTGTTATTAATAGCAATAATAATAATAACTGCGCACTGGGAGTGAAAAATATTAATAATAAACGAATTTGTATTGCGACAATATGCCGATTGACTTCATTAGCGCTGGACAAACAATCGTGCTGAACAGTTAACTGTTCTAATATAAATGTCTGATGCAAGAATAATGCTATTTTTCGACTATGCTTGAATACAATAGCTAGAAAGTTAAACCTATAACACAAAGTGCTACGCATGAGAGTTTCAGAATCCAGACGGCAGAAGCAGCACGACACATTATTAGGAGAAATTGCTACTTGCAGCGCAAGCAATTTCAAATATAGCAACTCATTTCTCCGAAGCGTGGTATATCGTCCGTCACATTTGTACTGCCTGCTTAAACCGTTCAACGATTTGCATGACATTTTGGCATGTGCACATTGTGTTATGGATGGCTGTTTTAGTACCAAAAAAGGGGAATTTATGACGCACCAGAGTGCGTCCCGTAGAGCAGGTGACACTACTCACAAATTCTGAGCTACGATGGAACGTCATTTGCCATGTAGGATTACCGTGTGATTGTGCGTGTATGCAGACGTGTGTTCTGGCGCAGTGGCTTCACATTGCCGCTGAATCGTACTCGCTGTTATTGCTTTTCCGGCTCTCTATGTTTGAACGACCGTGCTACGTGTCACATCGACTCACGTTGTATCGTGAACGACACAACGCCAGGATTACCGTGGCATCGCCAACCTTAGCCTCCACGACCACCATATGATGATAAACTTAGCGGACAGTCTCGGTTATAGTGTGAGTGTTTGCTAGCAATCAGTGTGTCTCTGATTGTAATTTTACATATATGCGCTGTTTTACTGTATCAGCGTTATGTAGCAGTGGAATGCATGCAGTCTGTACATACAATTGATCATGGGTCAATTGTGAAAATGTATTTTATCGAACTCATGGTCAAAAGTGATCTTTGGGCAGTAAAGTTTAAGCTGACATTTATTTATGTAGGCCTATGTAGTTATTAGTCCGTCCGGAAGCGATAGTTTGCGGAGCGGACTTATGTTTTGCTGGCATTTATTTTTTTCCTTTTTTTCACTTGCGTAATCTACGACCTTTGTGGGCCGATCGTCGTGAAATTTTACACGATGCTCTTGTATGTTCGATTTTATAATGCCGGTCCGAAATTTTGGGGGAGCCTCCTCGAGAAAATTTTAAAGGCCTAAAACATGCAAAATTTGGCCCGATTTCCGTCGACTTCAAAGTTTATTGTTATTACTAGCACAAAGTTTGCAATGAATAATGTAACTTTT
>Ga0056128_1012074_pt1 | contig 10590 bp, 10 predicted proteins | sample WorMetLIZISLAND2_FD_71113 | JGI IMG/M metagenome (GOLD analysis project Ga0056128, IMG submission 71113) | Marine gutless worms symbiont microbial communities from Max Planck institute for Marine Microbiology, Germany - Olavius geniculatus... ... | reverse complement strand
ACTTTGCCGAGATGGCTTGTCAAGGCAATCGTTCTGTAGTTGCTGCATTCCATAGCACTGCCTTTCTTATGTAGCAGAACTAGAACTGACTTTTCCATTCTGTAGGCGCGATACCCGTCTGCCACGCTTTGTTACATCGACATTCGTTTTTCACTCATTGCCACATTCGCACATCTGCCTTTTACCACCGTCCCTTTCGCCGGAATTTGCAATTGCAAGCCAAAATATTGCCTTCCAAGTCCAAGGTGTCCCGAGGCCTGGGAAACCTCCAAGGCTCAGGAGCCTCATTGGACCACTAAATCCACCCCTGGTGATGTATACCTGACTGGGAGCCTAATGGGGGCACTGAATTTGCAAGGAAAGGGGGTGAAAATTGCAAGGAAAGGAAAATTCAAGCAAAGGCCACTAAAGTTTGCATGTGTGTGAATTTGCAAGGAATGGAATTTGCAAGGAACAGAATTAGCAAAGAAGGGGGGATTTGCAAGGAACTGACTTTGCAAAAAATGAGTATGTCTATAGCCCATTTCTCTATCACAGCTCCATAGGTAATGTAGCGACAGTATTAAGGTAAGGTGGGTAAAACTATTGTCATTTACATCACATTTCTTAAGAAGTCACATGCCAAAAATTATCAAAATCTGCTATTGTTTCACGAAGTTATTCAAAAAATAAAAATTGCACGTATTTTTCAAGATGCGATGTATATCATGTTAGAGTGATTGTATCTTGTTTTTAACATTTGAGATTTAAGTGTATTTGACAATTTAAACATTATACATTAGCTGATGATGTTAACAGTTTAAAGATGTGTAACCTCTACTTGTAAGACGGTTTCCTTACAAAATTCATTTCTTGCAAATTTCATTCCTAACATCTTCCATTTTTTCCAAATTCCATTTCTTGCTATTTCCTTTTCTTTTGGATTCACTTTCATCTTTCCTTGCATTTTCTGTTCCTTGCAAATTCCACGCTTCGTCAGAATCGACCTTTTTCCTTCCATTTTTTTCCTTGCAAAGTGAGGCGACAGAGTCAAACCCATGACTTATCGATTGTTAGCTTGACACCCTGGGATCGTTAGAGCAATGTAATGACCCGACTGTGATGTGTGTTTTTTCATGGCTTTTGCAGGGTATGTCAACAACCGTGTGCAGATATTTCAGAACGGCTCGTGGCTGTAGGTTTGGAGACCAGTGTCGATTTTTCCATGATCGTACATGTCGATTCTTCAAGTAAGTTATGATAAAATGATGTATTTGTTCCTATTTTGATGTCAGTTGATTGTGTTACTGGCAATACTAGAAACAGACTGACATTATACTCAATGTTCATATTTGTTTGCTTTTGTGCATTGCTGTGTAACAGCACAGCTCATGGGCTGCTTTGTCACTGGTTACTGTTTGGATTTATATTTTGCAGTTCTCAGTGCAATGGTTCATTGATAGATAGTCATATTGCATGTATTATATATGCTAGTTTAATTGGCTGTTTGGTTTTAACCATTGCTTGCCTGAAGTGCCACGAATGGATGTGTTTTGACCACAGAAGACCAAGCCGTCTATATGAAAATCTTCATTGTTTATGTGTATTCATCTTGCAGTTAAACTGATGTTAGCCTTTAGAGGTGAGTGTGTTTTTTTTGTGTGTGTGTAGCACTGAAAATGGCTGTCGATTCGGAGCACAGTGCAGGTTTCTACACACTGCTGCAAGTGCTGGTGCTGCGGAGGCTGACAGAGAGGCAGATAATGAAGCCAGGGCTGAAACTAATGGCTCTAAAGCAAATGATGCACCAGTTGATATTGTGCAGACTGCAATGGCAGGTCAGCCAGATTTTCTTTGAATAGACTCATAGGTTGAAATGATAACGTAATAAGTTATGTAAATTCGTGGGAAAACAACCTTTTAAATTTAATTTTAGTCTGATTTTTGCCAATGATAACGCAAAGGATGCCAGTTTAACTAATTTGTTAATGATAACTGAAACAAAAAGGAAAATCGTGAACACTGAAGCAAAACTAAAACAGTTGAAGGCAAAAATGTAAAAAAAATCAAAACTGAAATGGGGGCTGTACAAGTGAAGTGAACAAATGACACCAGATTAGAGGCATAAATATAAATGTAAGCAAAAACTACTGATGTTGGCAACAAAAATTTAGGTGAATAAAAAAAAAACTCTTCAGACTAACATTGCGACGAATGATCTGTATGACACTTGACTGTGTTATACCCATACAGTCTAGTGTCATACAGACCATTCACTGTAATGTTGATCTGAAGTGTTTTTTTCAATTTTACCAAAATGATTGTTATTATAGTTATGTATACATATTTTATTGATATTTCACAAGGTAGTGTAGAGATGCATTAATGGTGTGGTGGAATATGTAATAATTAGAGCTGTCAAGGCATTAATTTTTTTAACGCATTAACGCAGTCAGTGCGTTAATTTTTTTAATGCATTAATTAATGCGTAAATTAACGCACCCAGTCCCGTCGAGATGGAGAGTAGGAGGTAAATTACCCCGGGCCCGAGACGTTTATCGGACCAGCCTGTAGAATACAGAAAGTTAGAAAAATGAAAACAAAAGTTTAAAAAACACATATAATTTTTATTTTTTAAACGTATTTAGACTATTTACTATTTAACTATTACAGTATTTTTATTTTGTATATCATTTCTTGTCCATCATAGAGTCCATCATTTTGTGATGGACTCTACTGGGTTACGCTTACGCGAATTGCTTGCTTGCTGTCTTTTGTCAGTTTCGTGCATATGTTTGTATGTTTGTCTGTCTGTCTGTTCATTAATTTCTACACGTAGTAATCATGATTCCAATGGTGCAATAAAAAGCCAAAGTACTGAATTAAACAAAGAATGCGATTAAAATGTCTGCGACATTGCACTATAGGCCTAGTGCAGCGTTGGTCGCAGTTCGTTGTCTGATATCGGAACACTGAATCGCCGATGGTTTGACGCTGGCCGTCATTTCAACAACCCGATGCCGTATTTCTTGTCGCTGCTGCTTATCTTACACTGACCAGTTGCCTAGGCCAGTGAGTTTTTTTTTGGCAAAAAAATTATATAACCGCAGTTTAATAAAATATCCGAACTTTTGCTGCACAGAATTTAGTAACTAAATGAAATAAATTTACTCATGTGCGTTAATTTTTTTAACGCGCGTTAATTTTTTTAACGTGCGTTAATTTATTAACACATTAACGCGTTAATTAATGCGTCAACTGTCATAGCTCTAGTAATAATCACATTTTTGCAAATTGTCTGCAGAATGTGCCAGTGAAAGAATTTGGAAAATCGACCAATAATTGGCAAAGATATGGACAAAAGGAAAGCGCTGCATTTTTTTGGCCCACCCTATATGTGTTGCAAATGGCAGTGTGTGATTTCATGTGGCAGCTTATGCTCCGTTGCTCTGATATGGGTTTCCTGTGAAGATCGATACTATATAACTGTTAGTCTATGCTGTTGTAGGTCTGAGTGTGGCGAGTCAGTCTTCGGATACTGCTGCTGCGAGTAGTAACACTACAGGTGCTAATCGCGGTGGTGCTCACGCTTCTGTTGACTCTGCATCTGGTGCTGCGGCGGCAAAGTCTTGTTCTAAGAACAGGAAGAGACTGGCAGCAAAGAAAGGCACGAGGAAAGTGAAGCTGTCGTCAGAGTCAAAAAGCAGGGAACTTGTCCTGTACGACCATCAGACTCTGAAATGTGGTGTGTTGATCTAACGAATGATAACTTTTATTAATAAGCATAACAAATGTGTACACGCAAAATAGAGAAAGGTAAAGGTATCCCATACTCAATAACGAGTGTAGGGGGCCGGAGCTGATCTCGGTCTCCGGGCAGTCAGCCCGCAGGTAACATAGTCATCATCCCGGTGGTCTACAAGCACAATAGGCTAAAGGGCGGTTGTTTTATAGTATAACTGGAGGTTGAAGAATTGCGTTTTGAAAAGAATTATTTTTTTTTATAAAATTAAAGGAGTATAGCTTAGGTGTTTTGTTTGCAACATATGGCGGGCTTGTCCGTGGCAAGTGAATGCTGGGAAGATAGCATCCAACATCACCAAACAGTAAAACTACACCACGCAAGTGTGTACAGCAATACGAGTAATAATGATTATAATTATACAATGATACACAAACTGACTGCGTTCTATGACCATCGCAAAAAGTGTCATCGTCCAAAAAATTTATACACATGTACAAAATGAAATTTCCTGCAAAACATATTTCTTATCTTTTTTTTTATTTGGAAAACTAACAGAATGACACTGTTTTGTAACTTATGTATTGGATGACCATTGTAAGTTATGCATGAGATTGTGTTTTAATGTAACATGGCAGCTCGCTGACTTTGTGCACCTTATAAATTTCTATATTATTATTATTATTATTATATGTAGGTGAATGTGGCATGACGTTCACGTCTGGTGCTAACAACTCGGAGAACTGGAATGCACTTCGGGCGCATTACATGGACAAGTTCGGTCGAGGAGATCACACCCATCTCAACTTCATTCGTCGTCATGTCGATCAGCTGGCCACCGACTGCTTCTGTGCTGTCTGTGGTGACTTCTTTGCGCGCCCGGTACAGTTGTTTGTTTTTTGGGCCAACCGTTGAGCTGTAAACTTAAAGGTCGACCTTTTGTCATGGTTGTCGTCCATCCGTTTATCCGTTTGCCTGTCTGTCACGGATGTATTGTGGCTAAAAGTTGCAAGATAGGACTTAGATTGCTCTTGATCACTAATTGGTTTAGATGGAAATCATTGACCTTGGATGACCTTCAAGGCCGTTACGTGCATTTTCCAATGGAAAACTGGCCATATCTCGGAAACAGTGAGAGATATGACCTAGTTTACTATTAATCACTAATAGGAAGTGGCATACACCCTTTCAGATAAAATTAAAATCATCGACCTTGGATGACCTTTAAGGTCAGTGACAAACAGTACGGTATGCCCCACCCTAGCAACAGCTGGGTTTATTGTTTTATTTATTTTGTTATTTAAGGAGGGGTCACACTGGCGGTCCAGACGGCCGTTCGAACGGTTAGTGTTTTTGACGACCGTTTTGACGGCTGTCTGAACGGTCGTCAAAAACACCAACCGTTCGGATGGACCGCCTCCTTTACTGGCTGCTCTACTGGATGCTTGATAAATGTGATTGTCGTCATGCTGTCGTAATTGATCTCCTCTAGGGTGGTGACTTGTTCTGGCTATTGTGTCACTATCTGTAACATACTTCTATTCATGCAATGCTTAACATATTTCGACACCAGTTGTGTCGCAGACCTGTGTTATCATGTCTGAAAATAGCAGATGCATTACGATGAATAAAAATAACAAAATGAACCTACACACTGTGTTTTCCACAAAGTGGTACACAAACGTAATCATTAACTTTGACAGTTGAAGGGTTCAGTGCAAAGACAGGATAACTATGAATATGATGATTTTAAGAAAAATGTGTCCTGCTGTTCTTTTTCTGTTTTGCTGCAAAACTTAAACAATAGAAGTAATTGGTAGAGCAGAGAGTAATTGGGATGTAGAACTTGGTAGCAAAATTATATGCTAATTTTATGCAAATTGCTTAGTTATTGTGTATTTGCGTGACAGATCGTGCATTCATTAACATTGCGGTACATGCAAGTACAAAACATGTCATAGTAATGTCTCTCCTACTTTCTATGATATAACCAAAAACTAAAATGAACTAAAAGGACAAGACTGTGCCTCATCTATTGGTATTCAGTAATGTTAGTTATCTGGTATATACAGGAAGAATAACTGAACATGATGTAGCTTGTATTTGCATGCATCTATTGCTATTCTAGTTGCATGCAAGACTGGCACTTGACTGGTATTAGCCACTAAAAACTTTTCTTATTCATGCTCAGATCAGACTGATTTTCGTATATGTTATAGATCTTGGTTGACACATGGCCATGGACTCGTTATATGCAAGAACCAGATATCTGCTGTTATCCTGTATTTGCACTGAACCCTTCAATTCTCAGTGGATGTTCATAATACTTTCACCAGCAGAGTTCATGGAAAATTTGCAATAAAACTGTTATTTTGCACTAGGTGCCATTTTCCAAACTTTTGAACAGTTCCAAAGTTTTGAACAGCTGAGTCTCGGTTAACAGTTTGTTTCAGTCAGTTGTTTAGCAGCCATTTCTTAAGAAGTTAAGAGATTTCATAATAAGATCATCATGGAAAGCAATCCACATGACATCAGCTTGCGGCAATCAAAAAGAAAGAAAGAGGCTCAAGAATCTGCAGCCGACAGAGAAGACTGGCGTCGAAGTGTGGCCCAACGTGACTTCAACACAGGATGATCTAAGCTTAAGTAAGTAAGTTTGCAGCGTGTGGTGTTTGTTGGACATGCGTAGGTGGACATGTTTCGTCACCTGGCCAGCAAAGTACGCAACAAAAATGCCGTCGACTCCGTCTCTCATGCTGGCTTCTTTGAGGCGGTCGTTCTGCCTTTTGTCGGTAGGAATCTTCTGTTGTTATGTTTACACATAAATACTGTCGCTTTACTATCGATATTACGATTTGGTGTGACTGTTAACTATGTTAATTGACAGTGGGATCGTCACTGATTTCACCTACTCTTAGCAGTTCTCTCATGCACGGTTAACAAAAATTTGTAACATCTTTTAGTAACCATATACCAGGTGGCCCCCAAAAAATCCCAAACATTTTCCTGCATTATTTAGCTGAGTGGTCGAAATGCATCAGCGCAAAATCATGCACGCATGCAGTGACCAAACATCCTTGAATATGTCGAGGAATTTTCTCCTAAAACATTTCTGTATTAGCTGTGATACAAACACAATAGCGTTACATGTCATAAGCAATATTTGCAAGTGGTTTATAATTTAAGTTGCCGCTCGTATGCAGGCGACACCAGAACGTCACAGTAGTCAACTGATCAGCAGAAAATGTTGTGAATAGGTTCTCCGTTGTTCTTTGCCACTGTTGCTTAACACCTTTTTTGTCTGCAACATGTCTTGTTCTGATAGTATCTATATGATGTCGACATGATTTGTTTCTGATAACATTCTGTAGGTCTTTGAGGTTCGCAAACAGTTCACATTTTTCTTCATAGTAATGTAGCGGATTCAAATCTGTCGAATGTGGTGTCCATTTTTGTCAGCTGACAAAATTTGGCGTGTTGAGTTGAAGAAAATTTTGCGTTGCTTTGATGTGCTGTGATGGAATGCTGTTTTACATAATTGGATTTTTAACTCACCTTACGTCATGAAGTGACATTCAATGGCGTCATTAATGATGTCACTGAAATATATAAATAAGTAAGAGTACACATCGATCTACAAATGCGCAAAAGGAAATTTATCTCCATAAAGTATATGTGCCGTTATAGTTACGCAAAGTTTGGGATGTTTTTAGGGCTACTTAGTATATACTACTATTATATGCCATAAACAGAACAATGCTGACCTTGCACAGTTTGCAGAGGACTATACATATACATATCACTAGCTATGCACAGCGTTCATGCAAGTTCATCACAATTTTTTTTAAGTCTTTGACGTCAACTCAAGTCACATGCCAAGTGACACGTCAAGTGAAGTCGAGTGTGATCAGTGGTGGTTCTAGCTCGCAACATGTGGGGGGGGCACTAGCCCCCATGGTGAGTGCGTTAGTGTGAGCCTATAATGAGGGACTGGGGGCAGAGCCCTCAGCCGGGTCTAGGGGCTGAGACTCTGGTCAGGGGGTCAGCAGGGCGAAGCTCCCCTGAAGCTGACACACTTTTGGTTTTTGGGCGTTCAATGGAAGCTGCAAATTTGCTCACTTTTCTACAATTTCGAAACCTAAAGAAATGAGATATTTGTGTCATCTTTGCCAAAAATCCTGCATGGCCATGAAACGGGGGGCTGGAGCAAAACTGGGAGGCTGTGCCCCCCCCCAGACCGGGCCTAAAACCTCCACTGAATGTGATCAAGTCGATGGTGGTTGATTTTAGCCTCAAGTCAGGTCAAGTTTCTGTACAGCAGGGACTCGCAGGTCTAGACAATATTTCACAGTATACACGCGGATTTTCACTCCGAGCCACGGAATTTGTTCTTGCAGTAGAACTAGATTGCTGTTTGTCGTTGAAAATGCAGTTCTAAAGAAATGCCATGCAGTTTTCAATGCATCCGTCATGCCAGCTTTCGGACATTACTGTTTGTTGCTGTCAGATACATAAAAGAACCTGAAAGTTAATTTTTTTGTTGTAATTTGTTGCGTAGAGCGTGACACTGGGTTTGTGACTGATGAGCGTGAGATGCTCGATCACTTGAAGCTCATGCTGTCGGGAGACTACATCGGTGACAGTGACTTTGACTCGGACAGCGATGATGATGATGGTGGCTTGTCGCATATGCTCGCCTACATCATGTGAGCAGTTCGCTGTGCTGTGCTGTGCTTTCATACACGGTGGCGTTGCCAAAAGCCAGTAAATAAGTAACTCCCCTGTAGCGTGTCTTTGAATAGCCTCATAGGTTGAAACGTATCATGCAAGTCATGTAATTTCATCAATAATACAACCTTTTATTGTTTTACTGGTGGACATTAATTTCGATGAAGGTGGCAGCGGTTGCCGAAACGTCAACAATAAAAGAATAAAAGGTTGTATTGTCAACGAAATTACATGACTTATTAAATCCCCAGTAACGTATTACTAAGCTAATTGTATCATTTCGCTGGCATGAGTGGGTGTTGAATTAATTCATTAACACATTATAGAATTAATCGCAATTAAAGAAGTTAACATATTTCACAAGGTAGTGTAGCGATGCAGCTGGGATGAGGTGCAATCTTTAATGATGGTCTTATTGCATATTTCTCAGGAAGTGAAAAAGTTAAAAAACGTGACCGAAGTAATTCGGTATGACGCTAAATTGCCGATCGGTGTTACACCCCCTCCCCCTCCCCGGTGAATCATATGTAGACAAGTGCAAGTTTTGGCTTAGATTTTAAACCCAAAATCTCTGATGGGTGGTCAGGACCCCTCGCTAACACATTGTATTGCTAGACCCCACAGGTATACGTGCCAAACGGCGTGTAAATCTCTCAAACGGTTTAGGCAGGGTGCATGAATTTGACAGACGACAGACAGACGGACCACACTACTGAGAACTGTGTAGCTATAGCCAAAATTGCTGTAATGCAGAAATCATTTGCGCTAGAGCAGTTTCACCTAGAAGCGTGAAAATCAGCTTCCCAGTTTCTTTTTACAAAACCACTCAGGCGACATTGGTTGGCTGTTCTTCAGCCAAAGTGCCCTCTGCTAAGGGTTTTTGATGCACACACAAGGTTGTAGCCAGAAGTTTTGTTCGGGGGGGGGAGGTTTGATCTTTGCCCTTCTCCTTTTTCCTCTCTTTCCTTTTCTTTTCCCCCTTTTCTCCTTCCCTTCCTTTAGTGGTAGGACCCCTCAAATCTAGGGGTCTGGGAGTGTGGTATGAGCAGGATCTGGGGCAGAACCCTAGCCAAAATTGAATGTGGTGCATTTTAGCCTTTAAATATGGCATTTGGTGGCAACAATGTTAATTATTTTCCCCAGAGTCAACTGACCAAATTTAGTGCATGCAGTTTGAACAATAAAGGCAAAAAAGGGACAAATTTTAAATAATTTGCGAACAGAAAAATTTTTTTACTGTGGTATGCAGAATTGTCGCATTAACTTTAAAAATTTCCAACATTTCAGGGGGGTTTAACCTGCTAGCCCCCACCCCCTTAAATACAGCCCTGTGCACACAGTAACTAACTAACGTGGACATTTACCTACACACCGATTTCCATTGCCGCCTGTGTCCCTCTATGTCCCATTTTTTCTCCCAAATTGCAACCAGTACTCCGCCAGTTTCAGATCCCTAGCGCCGTCCTTACTTCTTTTTGCTTTCTGAATAACTTCTTATATCACTACGCTTTGCAGGTCAGTATCTTGACAGGCCTTGCATCAGCACGGAGCCTTTTCATACAAAGCTCCGAACGTTCGGAGCAACTTAACCTTTCTCAGTTAAACAATCCACTTGACATTGAACCTTCAAATGTAATCTCTTAACCAATCTGCTCAGTTTAAATAACAAGTAATAACTTTAGCCAATCACTACCCATCTAGCGACTGCCGACACCTCAGATTCAGCCGGCTGACATTGTGTTATGAGTTGCCATATTATCATTATGTCGACTGTTTGGTTTGCAGGTTGGCTAAAGGTATGCAAGGTGGGGCGGGGGGTGTTGGCTCGTCTCTGTTCAATGACGACAGCGACTCAGATGATGGCAGGATGTTTGGCTTTTCATCGAGCGACGTTGAAGAGCTGTTATGTCAGGGTATCAAGCCGTGGGATGACGATGCTCCCATGGCGCTGGCCGTACTCCGCGGTGATGATGACTTTTACTGATCACGAGTTATGGACGTTTTGCCCTTGGCCCGGATGTTTTGCTTTCAAGCCGTTTCGACACATAAAGATATCAATTTCATAGCATAAAATAGTTAAGCTTACTTACTTATTCGCAGTAGTGCCTTGTGACGTCATTGTTACGTCATATTGTGTTTAT
>Ga0056128_1012073_pt1 | contig 10590 bp, 7 predicted proteins | sample WorMetLIZISLAND2_FD_71113 | JGI IMG/M metagenome (GOLD analysis project Ga0056128, IMG submission 71113) | Marine gutless worms symbiont microbial communities from Max Planck institute for Marine Microbiology, Germany - Olavius geniculatus... ... | reverse complement strand
AAAAATTGCGAAAAATTCACTAAAAACCCCTTTTTGAGGGGTTCAAGGTCGTTCAAGGTCATCGATGTTGATAAATCCCAAAAGCCTGTCACCGGTGCTTGTTATTATAAGCAGCATGTACGTACCTATCTGCAACCGTTTTCACATTATTCGAGCCAATAACGGCAAAATGACGTCTTTTTAGGGGGTACCCCTCTTTGACGCCCTCGTTCGAGGAGAACCCCTGCACCCAGTGGCACGAAATTCTGTCACGATAAACTAGACACCTTGGGGCAGCCCACAGTAAAGATTTCGTGACTCTAGCTTGCACTGTTTTGATACAGCTCACGAGTGTGACGGACGGACGGACGGACGGACAGACGGACAGACGGACGGACGCCCAGACGATGGCAAAGACGCGCGAAGCATTCTGCTTTCGCGCGTAAAAATACTAGCGAAATACTAACCGGAAATATTTCAGCTAGAAATTATCGTTTTGCACCTTTTTCAGTAAATAAAGATATACCCGGTATGCGCACTAGTGTGTGCATTGCATGTATACCGCACGTGCAATATGTTAAATACAATGATAGCCTAATGTCTTGATGATAATCTTCGTTTTGGTGCCCGTGTCACATAAAAATGTCTTTTCGGTCAGGTCTCTTGAACAAACGGCTCGGCTGTGGTACTGACAAATTGAAATCAATTACGATCTGTTATTCTGCAACACACGCGAAAAGGAAGGGATCCGGTCCGTTTCAGCACAAAGTAGGTAAGCCAGTCACGCAACTAGAGCGAGTCAGTGAGGCCGAGGCGCAGTAATTAGCTGACAAATGCCGCTGACTGAAATCATCGCAGTTGCAATACATCGGTCCATTCGCTACGCATCACAACCGCGCCGTATTGAAACCACGCAGAACGTGATTCTCGCTGGTCAGAAGAAAATGCGTTGCATACGATCTGGTCCCAGATCGAGATCCGGACGCCCCTTCCACCAAAAAAAACTCAGTCGCCGGATCTTTGGATCACATCCCAACAGTCCAGAAAATTGCGTCCAAATCCGTTCGTAACAGACAAACCGACCAGCGAACCGACCCCAAAAGATAACCTTTTTTGGCGTATAGATAATAATCCAGCACCCGTATTGACATCTAAATTAAAATTATTTTAACGATTTTAGAATAGTTTGGTGTTTCTACAATTTCCTAAAAGCGTGCGTATAAAGTGCAACTTTTCTACATCTGGCCGGTGATCCGATCATGCAAAAGCAACCGATGTTATTTTGCTTGATCATTCGTTGCTTATTTAGACTTTTTGATTTTCTACGAAATGCCAAAAAAATTTTTAAAGCTGAAATATGAAAACGACTTCAAAATGCAATATTCTGCACCGGAATTAAAAACTTATCAGGAACAATCCCTAGCTCTTTCGATGGCAATCTGCTTCCGCAAACTTTTCATTGCGACTTTTCTTGCAAAAGTGGGGTAGTCACCTCTGCAAGACACTGATGCACGATCCGTACGAGGTATTCTGCATTGGTGAAGCTGCGGTTGACAGCGTTGTGACGGCTGTCGTTGTCCCTGTCACGTCTCACGCTCGTATCATATCAACTGCCAGCAGCAGCAGCAGCAGCAGCAACGGTGGCAGCAGTCGTCATCGTCTCGACGTTCGACGTTCGAGTAGTTTTATGTCAGCGAGTTCGTAGTACGAGTATACACCGAGTCATGCCGAACGACATCATTACGCCAGCCTGGGTCGACTTAGGCCATCGAACGCGCAAATTTATTCATTAGAACGACGCGACAATGTGCTGCATCACAGCCAAGCAGACCATCTCAAAGTTGATCTGCAATGACAGCCGAACCATGTTACACCAGTAGGCCTACCGGCATACTTGTTGCGTCCATGCGACACGCCAATTATGCAGACCTCGCGACCAGTCTTGAGCTTAAAGCCCCTCGAAAGAAAAAATATAGTCCTGATTGTGATCTTGATTTATTTCAATATCAAGCATTTTTTCGCACGCAGGTAACAATAGAAAAAGTCCATGCTTATAATACAGCGGAAAAAAATAAACAGAAATCAAGCAAGTTATCGAAAAAAATATATGTCTTAACTGGCGTGAAATTGTGAAACTGCAAACATTATAGCTGCCGTGCGTTGATTTTGCTATTTCGTTGTATCCAAGTACTGCCGGAATTTGGCGAATGAACGTTTGTGTAAAAAAACACACACACGCATGAGGAAAGAAAAAGAAAGATGGACAGAGAGACAAACGAGTCGAGACTGAGTTCAGCGGTGGGCGAAGTTCGTCGTCAATTAATTAATGTGTGCGGCAATCACCGACGATGGACCAGAGATTAAGGACGGATTAGCCGAGAACACGCCGGCTTGCCTGCTTACAGTGTTAGCGGCTAGTCTAGCACAGCAAGTGCGAGCACGGATGCGAGACATGGCGACCGTTTATCAATTCATCTGACAGTCTGCTGACACGCGCAACTATGATCAGAGTTGATGGAGCACCGCAGCATTGCAGAAACCTGTCAATAGCCAACGAAACGTATCGTTCTCGCACACATGGTCGCTTTGACCTTTTTATGCTGCGTCGAGTTTTTTTTCACAGGTGGAATTCACGCACTCTGTCTGATATCTAGTAAAGCCAGTTTCGTAAAATGTGTGTTATTACCTGAGCAAGTGCGAGTCTTTGCGAGGCGTCCACTGATGCTCGTCCTCTCGGTAACCTTTACGCCAAGGCGCACACAGCTGATTGCCCATAACGTCACAAGCACCAACCTGCTACGGCAGCCGGAGTCCTGCAACGTACATTAATCAGCAACAATATACCAACGGAGAAAAGCATGTAACCGTGACACGTTTAACGGGTTTACCAGATGACTTTTCTGTTGCGTGCTTCTGTCAATGTATCCACAAACAGTTTTCATAATTTTCTTTGGAGAACGTGACATTTATATAAGTTATTCGTAGTCAATCTGATATTGCTGTACCAGTCTTTTGAAGTAGACGTCATGCAGCAATCAGGTCAGCTTGCTGAGCTCGAGAACTGCACTTCCTGCCGCTGAAGACGCATCAAAAATGAACTATACGTAACCCGGAATGCACTAGCGCCAAAATGATAAAAGCGACTTAAAAGGCTAATAAACCGAAAGCACTATACAATAAACGCTAAAAGACAAAACTTGACACATTTCGGAGTTAAAACTTTTGCAGAGCTGCCGTCGATTCGGCATCTGTGACAGCCAAAGTAATACTTCGCACAAAGTAACAAAAAACTTGAGCTAATGCTCACGAGAGGCGCGAAAGAACAGCAGTTCCTGTTCAATACTTTAGCTAAAAATTGGGATGTTCACGCTAAGTTAATATTCAAATATCAAATCCTCTGTCTGGATCGCATAACGTTAATTCTGTGGCGCCACCTTGTGAATGACATAGACTTCTGTCGCAGCCCGAAATCGCCAAAAAATCCACAAAACCCCTATTTTGGCGCTCAAGATCATCCAAGGTCATTGTCTTCGGTAGCAATCGAGAGCCAGTGTACGACTTCCTATTAGTGATTAATAGTAACCTAGGCCCTATCTCGCACCGTTATTGAGATACGGCGACCTATTCACTAAAAATTGCAAATTTTTCCCACCCCTTTCATTTAGTGCTGTTGTTCAGGGTGATCCCCTTCGAATTTATGGAAAAGCTTTACGGTTCCTGAAACTAGAGTCTTCCGGGCAGCCGACGGTGAAAATTTGGTAATCCTAGCTTGCACCGTTTTTGACTGATCCACCCGTGTGATGGACGAACGGACGGACAGAATTACGATGGCTAAGACGCGCTGAAAGCAGTAGCTGCTTTCGCGCGTAAAAAGTGTTTTATATGGTCGACAAATGAAAAGGAAATCTATTGTGCATGTGTTAGCTCGTTGAGCTCAAAGGCGAAACCCGTCGTTGTCAGTCTTTTCGGTTTGTGACGAGGCCGTGTTCCTAGAGGACTCGGGTCCGTTAGGCGGCAGGTCACGTGCCTTGGGTGTGATTGTCCACCAGCAAGCCGTGGCTGACGATATATTGATCTACGAAGTTCCGCAATCCGCATCTAATATCGCAGATATTAAAAGACGAAGAGCGAGTGACGATGAGCCGTGACAGGAAGGAAGAGTTAGTGGTCTGGCGCTGGTTCCACGCATCAGTCTGCAGTTTAAGCTATGTTGCTGCTGCTGATGCTGCTGCTGCATCTGCACATATAGGCCTACGTCAACACGGCGCGATGACGACACGCATAATCTCATCAGCGTATCTCACGTCGCCGCATCTCTATAACAAGATCTCGCGATATACATGACTTCCAAAAGCAGCTGCTGGCGCGGGTATTTTATGAAGCGAAAGGATTGGTTTATGGCGTAAAGAACACGGGCCGACGTAAAGAAAGATAGCAAGGTATATAACTACTATACTGGGCGTTGTTCATTATCCCAAACCAGACGCCCGTCGACGTCTTCTAGACAACTGGCTAACTGGCTGGCTGGCTGATGTGTCTGGCTGGCTTAATTGGGTTTAACCGTCACATGGCAAAGCGCCGCAAAAAAGGACGATCTGCGACGTAACGGACCTTAGTCTACGCAGAAATCTTTTTTCAATATCTAGAAACGGTGCAAAGTAGCAACACAACTACCACCGACTACTAACGTGCTATTCCAATGACTACACGCATAAGCTGTGTCTTTAATAGTAGAAATTTGTGTTAAACAATTTAATCTGATGCAGCTTTGAAATGAATTGCGTGATATCATCCACAACACTATACATGATATACATACGACTTTTGCATTTCATTTGCGTCAAGTTTCTTCTTGATGTTGCACGCCAAAAATTATTAAAATCGGCTAACGTTTCACGGAACTATTCAAAAAATAAAAGTGGCACGTTTTTATGACCCACGGTGTATACGCTTAGAGTCAGCAAATTACATCGCAATGTATAGGGCGCTAACGCAAACACAATTTCTATAATACTTTCTTCTCTTGAAAAAAACATATACCTGCCAACCATGATGGTTTACGTAACTGTATGGTACAGGTCTGAGATACTGCGGAGAGAGTTACTAAGGGTCTTCAGCACCGAACTAGAGGAGTAATCTCGAAAGCTCGCAAAATGAAACTGCAGGCCGAACAGCTTTCAGCGCTCACGCTTATGTTCACAATTTCCCGAAGCAGCAAATGCCCTGATTAAAGCGGAGTAGTTCAGCGCGACAGCAGACTGTTATTAGGCAGCAGCTGCCGTGTCGATCTACCGGTCGCAATGATAGAGACTTGTTTTCTGTAGACCTACAGTAGCGGCAGCAGCAGCTAACACCGGACATCATAGAACCAGTAATCAATAGCCTCGCCGCCATGCAATAATCCGAGAGACCGGCCGTCAAGATGAAACAGATAGACAGCCTAATTCAGCCACGGCGGCAACGTTAGTGGTAGTGGAGGCGACTCGACTAGAGGCGATAGGATCGTACAGGACGGACGCGCGACGCCGCATACATCAGCGCCACACGTAAACCAACATCCGCTGTCGCATTAAAATGTCTCCCCATGAAAAATCCGCCCGGGGAGAGATAATCACGGAATTGATATGTCTCCCGCTTATTAAAATATCGCTGGCCCTATAAAAATTCTCCCAATTACAGAATCGCCCCCCTCAGAAAAGTCTCCCCCGGCCGACAATTTACCGGTAAAAAATTCGTCCCGTCGTCTCGTCGGCCGGGAGAGACTTTTCTGAGGGCGATCCTATAATGGAGTACCTGTCGCCAATCGACAACTGTACACCACCAGCATCAGCAGCCGCAGCCAGCCGCCTCCACGACGACGAGCAGCCAGAATCCATCAACTGCCAGCGCCAGCGTCGTCCCGGAAACCGATTAGCCATCCCTTTACTGCTGCATTTCCGCATCCGCGCATCGTCTGATGTCTAATAACTCATTAAGCGACGCGAGGCGAAGCAACGTTCTGCTCTGACAGCCAACTTCGACGAAGAAATCTCATTGTTCTTGTTCTCGCTGTCGCTGAAGACTCTGCATCGGTTGAACGACTGCAACTCGCAAGCCAGACCGGACACGGACAGCCGCTATTGCACGGGCAAATACGAAACATAATATATCTTTATTTCGCCATACAGACAGCAAAAACACATTGTACACAGATGAAAAAAATAAAAGAAACGGACACAAAAAGAACACGCTCGGACCTAATACTTAAATAAAAAACAGAAATACACAAATAGGCGGCATGTCGACGACGACAACAACAGCACTACTACTACTATGGCTGCTAGTAGTAGCAGTAGTAGTAGTATTTGTAGTGATATAACAGGCGGTAATTTCAGAGAATAAGGCGGTAGACGACGTATCACTGTTTGTAACCCTCTAAATATACTTTTGGCACAATTTAACAGCAAATTAAAAAACCCATTGCCATGCAGAGACTTATTGCATAGACGAACAACAGAAAAAAGCGCAAATTACAAATAAATTTACACCCAGTAGATAAAAACAAGATGTACAGATCACAACACTATAGTCATATAACGTGCACGGTTTTACAAAAAACACTGCCGACTTCAGAGAGGAACAATGAAATGCGAGAGGAAACTGGATGGACGTGACAGTGACAGAGGTTCCGATGTCAGATCACACGCAATCAAATCACATGTCACTAAACGCACTACACGCTCGCACACAGCTCTCTACTTGCACGCACGTCAATCGCCGATGACCAATCGCGACCAGCTGGCAAAGAGTTTGTACAGAAAAAAAACCGTTGCAGACAGAAAGGGCTGACTGAAATGCCGGACATAAAATTGACGGACCAAGTGTCCAGGCATGAAATTGAGCTTTGATCTTGAACATTTTTCGAATCGGAGAAGAAAACGGCTATAATAAGGGAGCAATGCTAAATCGACGTCTACTCAATCTAAGTCTATTCAGCCACTTCTGTCAATTTCATGCGTGGACACTTAGTCCGTCAATTTCATGTCCGTCATTTTCAGCGCCTCCGACAGAAACAGCGTATATAAGACTACAACAAGAGAACAATACCAGCAATCACTAGTGACTAATCTCAGAGCGAACCTAGGTCAGATCTGTCGGATGACCCAAATCAATCACAGCAATGCGATAGCTCGATCTGATCGATCGAAGTTTCTTTAACTCGCGCGACATTGCAAAGATACGCTGAAATCCATTTAGAGGCTATCCACACAGTTTGCTTCGATGGTAAACTTAATCTGGTTCGCTAATGAAAAGTGTTTATCGTGTCAGCACTGAACAACATGTGGACATGAAATCAGGCGTCTCACGATCCAAAAACGCAACCATTCTGCAAGCTCGGCGTGCTAGTGCAGTCTTGCTTGAACATGTGAAAGTCCAGCTATCTCCACAGACACGTAAATGCGATTGCTTTGCACGTTTTTTTCTGGTTGCAACTGTAAAACTACAAAAATTTGTCATCAACGAACCAAATTTTTCATTATCGGAGCAGGATAGCAACTGACATCACCAGTTGAGACAAGCAAGCTTGTACTCACGACACATTACGACGTCAGCATTACGTCACGAATAGCAAAGAATATTTAATTAACTTCCACATTTTGTTTAAATATTTTGAATTAGCATTTCTTCAGTTACAACTGATAAAAATGTTGTGTAAATTGATCATTATTTAAGTGAATTATGCGAAGAAACAAAAAGGGGTCCCTTTTTATGAAACGCCGTGTATATTACGTAGGCCTACGCACAAATAACACAGTTTACTTCAGACATTGCTCAGCGATATCTGAGATATCGTTCTAGCAGTGTCTGAAGTAAACTATGGGCCTACTATTTTTAACACTAGCGCTTTGACCAAAATGATCAATTTTGGATTCTCAAAAACTGGCTCCGCAGTGCACTTTGAAAGAACTGGACAGCGGATACTTTGGGAATATTTCCTCAAGAAATGTCTGAATGAAACACCGTTTCTGCCGTTTTTTTGCAAAAATGCACTGTTGAAGTTTCAAGAAAAATTTGAAAAACTTACTGGCGTATATCACAGGAAAAATCAAGACAAAGGTAAGGATACTTTTGCAAAGTATGTAGTCAAGAAAAGTACAACACATATTTAATAGACATCTGATTCTGTTATGCTAAAAATCTACACAGAATGCATTTACAGTCTTCATTTAGTTATTGTATATTATCTTGCTGTTGTCTATCCTTCACTGTTTGCTTCTGGCTCAGTAGGACATGTTACCGGACCGTCGTCACTTGCGGATCATTAAACGACCCAAGCAGCGACGTCACCAAAAAAACCATCAGCAGCGATTGGTAATGTCGCTCAGCAAGCACATGACGCGTGGCGACATTAAGCCGCTTAACGTAGGACCACACACAGCATGAGACGCCTGGCTTTGGACAGAAAGGAATGAGCAGAAGTGAGCACGGGTCGCCGACAATAATGATGATGTGTCGTTTTATTTCGCTGACATGCTGCAGCCTAGAGCTTACAGCGCACTATTCACACGTCCGCCTAATTCTGATAAATGAAGTCATAGATTTTCATAATCGTGAAATCAGTTCTACGTGGACGCTAGGATGGCGCCGTCTTTCTGTTAGCTGACATCTTTTACGTGCATGTCACGACATAGCACACACGTTCATGTTTGCCAAACATTGTTTAGTGATGATAATTTAAAATCGACTAGCTTATATTATATTTTTAATTAAAATCATTATTGTCTGAATAATAAAATTTAATCACACTGTAAAAAAGTCTACGTCAATTGATGCCATAGTAACTGACATAAAATATATAAGTAATTATTTTGGAAAATGAGAGTGCATCCTGTCACTATAGTTATTGTCGTTTACTAATTGAATATCAACTCATATTGAACACCAACTCGCTTTCTCATTCGTGTTATTTTCAGCTCATTTCTTCCATCTTCGTCATAGGCCTATCTGGTTCGTATTTCCGTGGCATCGAGTCAAATTGTAAATATTTTGCAATAAAACACCGAAACTCATTATCAAACTAGAAAGCAGTCATAGCCTAAAGGTACCTGCGCCAAGGCAATGTTGTTCGCCAGGTGGCGTCACCATATTCGCTTTACCAGCGGTTCCCTTATGCCCCCTTTAACGCAATGGTAACGAAAATTTCAAAGTGATCCAGAATCCAGGATTGCCGGATCACCCCCAAAATTGAATCACTGGTAGTTTGTCCCATGCCCGACATACCCTCAAAATTTCAGAAAGATCCGTCCATAACTTTCTGAGTTATCTTGCTGACTCACAGACAGACAGACAAACAAACAAACAAACAAACAAAAACCGGCAAAAACATTATCTCCTTGGCGGAGGAAAAAACTCCGCAGTGAGACGAGATTTTGTTAGAGAACTAAACTAACCAACTAAGAACTCTTGCAAACTGCAACTATTCAGTAGAAGTACATTTCATTTTCACACAAATGCGAAAAGCTAACGAAGACGTCGACGAAACTTATATAACTAATCACAAAGTCGTTCAGTATGACCAGACTTCATTGCAAAGACGGAGGCTTATCGCTAATCGTTTCCGAACAAATACCTATACGTAAACCATGTATGCTCACTTTTCGCGCCACCCAGTAGTATGATTTCGATCATTTTTCGTGCGCTGTATCTGCTCCGCCCGTCACGAGTGCGTGCAAAGTCGCACGTGCAGAACTGAGTGACGTTAGAAACGCCAGACTGCGAGTTGGCACGACGACGACGACGAGAGAAACTGCATTGTACAGCAGTGATTGATTGTGCGACGGCCATACAGCCAGCGACGATGTCGTCGTTTGTCTGCCAGTGCCCAGTGCCAACACACACAGCAAACAGGTGCCTGTTGCAGCAGTCGTTGCGTCTGCACTGTGCAACATTAATATACAGCGGCCGTCCGTTCGTCGACATGTGCGTGCGAGCGTGGTAAATAATTTAACCGTCCGCCGGTCGGTCGGTCCGCGGCACGCGGCGCGGTACGGTAATGCTCATGGTGGTCGCCGTCTCGCCCAGTCCAATCCGTTCGGCCGAGCTTCTCCTCACGGCCTGCGGTCGCCCGCCCGCAAAACCGCTCAAGCCGGTCGCCGTCGGTCGTCACGTGGGACTTGGACTACATCCGGCGGCTCCGTCCAACGCTCCAAGTCATCGTCGCGACGCATGCGCAATCCGCTCGCTCGGTCGTTGGTCATCGCAAAATTGACGTTCAGCCGGCCAGTTGGTCAGAACGGGCAACCAGTGGCCGGACATCTGGTCACACCAGGACGTGACTGACCAGTTAAGACTTTGCTGAAATCATTGTTTCATAAGGGGACCTAATTGCAGCAATGTGGCGTTCAGTTTCATTCACGCTTCTCAACAGAAAGATGGCGGAACGCGGAGCAATGGCACGTAGCTCGAAACCGAAAAACGGGCTCAAACAAGAAATTTGTGCTAATGCTTACGAGACGCGCGAAAGCCTATAGCAGTTCCGATTCAGTAGTTTAGCTGAAAATTAAGGTGTTCACGCTAAGTTAATATACAAATACCAAATTCTCTATCTGGATCGCATAACGATAGTTCCGT
>Ga0056128_1012069_pt1 | contig 10593 bp, 8 predicted proteins | sample WorMetLIZISLAND2_FD_71113 | JGI IMG/M metagenome (GOLD analysis project Ga0056128, IMG submission 71113) | Marine gutless worms symbiont microbial communities from Max Planck institute for Marine Microbiology, Germany - Olavius geniculatus... ... | reverse complement strand
AAAGTTATAAGCGTTAATGTTGACCTACCCTAAGTCGACAAAGCGCGTTCGGCGTATACCAATGCATTTGAGTTCGGGCCACGTGACTTTGATGCCGGGGAAATTCTCCCCCCTCTTTACTTTCCCTTTCAATTTCCCCCAATCGGACTTAGGGCGCCGGGCGGACTCACATTGGGCTTTGCCCCAAATTTCTAGTTTTAGTTTATTTCACAAAGTGTACAAAACGCAGTGGCGTCGTGGCATGGCGAAGGCAAAAGGAAAAGTTGCTTACGCTAAACTTTTAGCTGTCGGAAAGTAAAGTTGTCGCAAAATCATCTTTTTTGTGGAAAAATTTTGGTTCACAGTTGCAAAATTTAAGGCTAAATGACCACCATTTGGAAAATATTTAGGCACTGTCGCAAAAATAGAATTTTGAGCGCCAATAATCTCCTCTGTCCGAAATTGGCAGTGCCCGTCGGAAAATTGCAACTTCCTGCACCGCTTATTTTTTTAAACCCACGGGCCACGACGCCGCTGACAGAAAGAGATCAGTTCAGTCCAGTTCCGTTCATTCGCTCTGTACGCCTACTACGCGCCGTTAGTCAACATACCTTGTGACAGCCGTACATAGTCTAATGCGTTATGGGCGCTGTATGTTCAGGGACGAGAAGCCCGGCTGCTTCGCGCGGTTCAAACGCGGCAAGAGAGGCGCTAACGACCAGGAGAACGGGAACGTGAGCAAAGTACAGGCGCAGCAGGTTGATCCGAGGTCATTCCCGGAGGTCAAGTCTCGCAAGTCAACACTGCCGCCGCTACAACCCACTAAGGTAAAACTACGACTTGCATAAGACATACTGCACGGTTATTATTATCGGTCGAGCATGGCTTAAAATATACGTTTTAAGTGCGTTCAGATTTTATTAGCGTGCATGCTTGGAGATTATATTCTTGGACAAAGAAGAAGTTTTTTGCGGCAGTAGCGGTTCTAACGTCTGTAGCCCGCAATATCTGGGGGACGTCCCTATGGCGAGAGCGGTAGCGCGAGCCTATAACGGGGGTCTGCATGGCAAAGCCCCCAGCTTGGTCCGGGGGCAGAGCCCCGTGAGTCCCGTGATCAGAAGGCCAGGAGGGCGAAGCCCCCCCTGAAACTAAAGCATTTTTGCTTTTGGACGTTCAATGGAAGCCGCCAATTTGCCTTCTTTTCTGAAAATTGAAAACGCAAAGACATCAGATATTTGTGTTATATTTGCAAGAAATTATCGTTGGCCACGAAACTGGAGGGGGCTGGAACAAAACTGCTCCCTCGGCCTGGACCTAAAACCGCCACTGTTTGGCGGTGTCGATCTACAGGGACGTCGTGAGCCACAGCGGGACCCGGGAAAACATTCTCGCGAGGCCTCTCTGGGGAAAAAAATTTTGAAATTTTTTTTTCAAAGTGGCGCATTCTGTTGTAATTTATATGTTTGAGCGACGGCGGGGTTTTCCAAACGTCGCGAGGCCCCGGATAACTTACCCTCTACCCCCTTCTCTCGACGGGCCTGGGTTTCTATGACCGTTATTGTCTCTAAAGCTAGAGCATTATGGCGCTTAGAATATGCATATTTTATTCCATTACAGCCCTGTATCCGTGGTCTCGCAGTGTAAGCTTGTGTCTATTTAACAGCGCCGCCCCATGGGCTTTGTGGCTCCAAAAAGATGTTTTTACGTGTTGACTTGTTTGCTTGTTTGTCGCTCCGTTAGTTACGAATTAATCTATCCGGTTACTTATTCGTGTTTATAATGATGCACTGAAGGATCAGCCGCCAGCGTACGACGACGACGAGCACGCCGACATGGGAGGTCGCAGAAGACGCAGACTACGTCGCGGAACCACGGACGACGATCCGCCCGAGGACGTCGAACGACACAACATGTCCAGCCTGTACGCCAGAACTGAGAGATCATCTAGAGACTAGATCTTATACTCAAAGACATACCCAAAGATGTCACATCGTTAACAAGGTTCGTTTCAATTGACATATAGACACAAGATGTCCAGCATACGCGAGTTGCCTCCTCTCAGCTCGTCAACGGAGCAGCAACGTCAAGCGCCTTCCAGACGACGGCAGCCGTCTCTACGCGAAGACGACGAGGACGACTTCTAATTATCCGTGTCCTGTGCTTTGCCGTACATTACGAGTCAAACCCAGTGACGTGAACAGGCGGGTGCACCACACGATGAGACATGGTCACGGCTTAGGACAGCGTCTTAAGGGGTACCTATGCATTTTTTCGGGAGCTTAGCAACATATGGAGACGCGTTTTCTGGGCTCTTGGTGCGTCCAAAATGCAGTCGCGGTCGGGGCTCCGCCTGAACCCCCTTGGTAGAGCTTACAGCGCTTCTCCTCTAGCTGGTGGAGACTGGAGAGATCCCAGGAAACCCCGGTCTCGGGGGTTTTATTTTGACTCGCAATGTAGGCCTAATGGGTCTATACGCAGCAAGTCGACACTGAAATTGTGCCAATCAACGTTCGAGGATAAGCTCTTTGTTTGTATCATACGCATTTTATTTTAGTGAACGCCTATCTTCGAACACCGGTGCCAACTCGATCAGTACTTAGCTAAGTCGCTGCGTGCTTTTAGACAGTGACATGTAATCATTGGGCTTGCTAATAATATTTTGATACTCCAACCCAACTGCCGGTAGAATGTTTTCTGCTGCTTCCATGAACTGGCGTGCAGACCCGCCGTAATTGTAATGCGTTATAATAATGTGTGCATACGTATAGTTCTAGATTTTTTGTCGCATAAGTAATTCGTGTTCAGCTAAGCACCCCAGGCTACTCCGGGTGGGTTACCCCGCTGGAATCTCTGAACCTATACCGTGGCAAATGAAAAGTAGACCGTAACGGTCACGAGACGCGCCACAACCTATATCAGTTCCTGTTTACGTTGCCGTGGTCTATCTGTGTAGCCACGCATTCCGTAGCAATTCACTAATCCAGTGTTGCACTAGCCTACTTACCTTTTAGCCACAATAAGTCGTACTGACCTTCAAGGTCATCAAAGGTCAATAATTTTTGTGTCATCTGAAAGGCAATATGCGGTTTCATATTAGTGATCAATAGCAACCTAGGCCCTATCTCGCACCGTTTAGCCACAATACTTTCGTTACGCACAGACAGGCACAACTTCTATCACAGGCACATCATACCGCCCACAGCTATGCATAGCTGTTGCGCTAAAAACGACGGAAATAATTACGCTGTGCCATAAATTTGGCACGGAGGAGGAGGCTTTGTCACGGGGCTCTGATTACGTTAGGCTTTTCAGTTAGTTAATTTTCTGTATATATGTCGTGTCAGTGTTTTGTAAACGTTCACGTACCATAATCGTGTTGCTGCTGGCTATATGGTAGACACAGGTTAAAAACAAGAAAGCCCAGCTGTTGCTAAGAAAGAGGCGCTACAGCCTATACAGTTCCTGTTGCAGTACTGACCTTCAAGGTCATCCAAGGTCGATGATTTATATCTCATGTGAAAAGACGTATGACACTTCCTATTAGTGATTAATAGTAACCTTGGCCCTATCTCTCACACCGTTCCGAGATACGGCCACTTATAGTTTAAAACTTTCCATTGAAAATTGCGGCCAAACCGCTACAGATGGAGACATGGCTACTATTGACAGCCTATAGGAAGTCGCCAGCGTCCTATCTGATGGTACCATCGCTGACCCCCTACGACTTACTCGACTTACCATTTAGCCACAATACCGCACGATTGGCATACCATAGTGCGTCATGACTCTTCAAGATCATCCAAGATTTTTTATGTCATTTGAAAGCCAATATCCGACTTCCTGTTAGTGATCAATAGCAAACTAGGCCCTATCTCGCACCGTTTAGACACAATACATAGGTGACGGACAGATGACAACCGTGCCAAAAACGCCTACAGCATAGCTGTAGTATTATAGCGTGTCAATTATATTGGTCGCACTTTTGGAGTAGACAGTGCACGCTAAACGTTTAACCATTCCAATGAATTACCGTACTGATGGATAGCCCCTCCCCAATACGCTAACCAGTACTTGACCCCTTAAGCCCCTCGCCTGCTAAGCTCTCTACTTCAACAGTTGCATAATATACTTAACAGTGTCTAGGCAGTGATGCGTGCGTATTTGTGGTAGACTATTTGTTGTTGTTAGGCTAATTACGTGTACTTCATAGAGCGACCAGAGACATCTGATGTAACTTATCTCATGACCTACTTCGTCACCATCTCTCTGTCTCATCCCAGTGACTGGAGCGCTATTATCGTTCATAGCTCACGACCTCAACCCATTCCAGAGCGACAACTGAAACGCGTCTCGTCTGTTCATCACACGCACGTCCCACGCAGAACACCCCGTCGATCACGGCCATGAAATAGGCGCATTTCATCACGGCCTGAGAAATTATCACTACACACGCACTCTAGACTGTGATGAAACATAACAAAACTGTTGGTGTGTGGCGAAAGTGTACTATGTAAATGTCCTTGAAATAATACTTAGTAACACCGTGCCAAATACTTTGTATAACTATAGTGAATATCGTGGTAGTTCTGTGTACGTGGGCATTTTGAATAAATATCTAATAATGGTTGACTGGATTGATTCATTGTTTGTTCTAACATCATCATTAACGTAGGCATATATTTTAGCAACAGTTTAACTAGCACTATGCTGCTTTTGAGTGTACTGGTTGATTACAACAATATTAGAAGTCGTAAATAGCCTCAAGCGTTCAGCAAATAGTGTTGTTAGGGCGCAGGGTTCATCAAATCAATCTGCCAAAAATCCCACACGAGAAACCCCTTCCATGACAAACATCTATGACAAACCCCCACCCGCTACGAAAAATAAAAAAAATGAAAATACAGTAGAATGTGAACGTATGGGACCGTACAGTGGCGTTGCAAGGACTTGGTGCAAGAAGGAGGGCACGAAACTAACAGAAAATAATTCAAGGGTGACACAAAAATATTATGAAATTCATGCAACAGGCCTAAACTGTGGTAAAGCCAGAGACTTGTATACGCAGAATATGCTAACTGTTTGTATTGGATAATAGCAGCCACACAGTGTTGAACATCAGAGTTCATGTGGCTGGGAAAGTCACGTGATAATTAAAACATTTGGAAGCTGCAATGAGAGGACACATGCCCCAGTGCCCCATAACCTGGCTGATGACACGAATGACACAGAGAAGGGAGTTTGGTCATAAAGCACTGTGTCACGGGTACTCTGACTATGTTTAATATCAGAAACTCAACACATAATCTTTCTATAATGAGCTCTATCATCTATGAATATTTACATACAAATATTTATTCCATAAACCAGCATCGTGCTACTAGACAGCCTCAGTACACTGATAAGCAACATCCAGTCTACATGATTATACGGCAAATAGTATTATGCAAATATCATTTGAATGACGTGCAGATATAGAAAAATATAAAAACAAAGTTCCACGTCAAAAAATAATATCATAACTGTAAACAAAACTCAGAACAAATCTAGACAGTGCAACTAATAATATGATCAGCGGTAATACAAATACTACTGTAATTTGGAAAAATGTCTGTAACTTATTTCTGGAGAAAAAATGGTAAACTTGACAATTTCTAATCTTACTATCGTACCCCTGAAAAAATGTCAAACAGATATATAATAACTGCAACATTCCGAGCAACATAAAATGATAATACAATGGCAACAGTCGTACATAAAAAATGAGTATTAATCAGTGACTGCAGACAATAAGAACAGTCAAAAAATGATTAAGTAAGTAAAATCAAGAAAAAAATGAGGAAATCAAACGAGATAGTACACAACTCAAAAATACCCAATATACAACTGGTATGGAAGTAGCAAGACCTTATCCATTACGCATAACAAACGGTTTCTCATTACTTTCATAACAAGTCTGTCTCTTATAGTCAACATTGAACATATTACACCAATGAATGTGCTTTTAATTACTTTGAGGATCAAAATTAACCCAAAGATTAGACACAACCAAAAGCATGTTCAGTACACATCAAAAAAGTATAAACACCTCACCCACAAGGTATCGACATTCACAAAGGATAGATACCATAAAGTGCAGTTACAACAAATGTTTTGGATATTTCAAAGTGTGCGAACACCACAAAGGCAGGGTTGCTCAAGAGGGAACGGATGCATCAAAATGGCTAACCGAAAACCTCCGATAGCCCAAAAAGGTATTTACAGTCAAAAGGCTATCAATGTACGAAAACGCATTTATACCCTAAAAGATATCAACACCCAAACAGTACACATAGTCCAAAAATGTGGACAGGGTGAAAATATAACAAAAGATGCAAGGGTACTTAAAACCAAAAAAAGTATTATGTTTATCCCACAAGATATGGTTGAGATAAAAGACATGCATATTCCAATTAATAATCACACCCAAGAGCAAACCAAAAGGGTGCAAATACCCCAAATGTATATCCCAAGCACTATTTAAACCCCAGTCATGTACCCATGTACAAAGTAGAAAGCAGTATGCACTTTCAGTTGTTCATACAAGCGCAAACACGATGTAACGATATATAGTTAATTATAATCTTCATAATTTACGATATAATGACATTCTTAGGAGCATGGCAGACACAACGGAAGTTACAGCAGAGCAATTACAGCAGTGTTGAGATGGACCGATTACAAAGATAAGGCCAGTGTGACACGGGCAATATTTGACTTCATTTTACTGATACAATACAGGCTGAAAACAGTAGCATTATTTCTTAACCCTTTGCAGCATATGCATTCTAGTTGCAAAGGGTTAAGCAAGAAATGAGATAAGTGCCATGGGCACACTATACCTGCTATTTATAACCCTTGTGAGTAATATTTTGTGGTTGTCTATAGGCCTAGGTGGTATATATGAGCCAACTGCACATATGCATTTCCTTGGTTTGCTGTTGTTGCGATTCATTGGGCACAATTTAGAAAAAAGTAATAACGACTCCCTTTATGTGCGATGGGATGTGTAATGATTAGGTTATTACCAAGTCTTTGGGTGAAAGAATTTTTAAAAATCAATCAACAACTGGTGAAAAACATCCATAAGGTCCAATTTTTCCATGGCCAATCAGATCAAATTTGATCTCCGATTTACTGATTTCCAATTGACATGATGTTCAGAAATGATCGTCGATCAACTGTGTTTCATTTCTCCACACATTTTTGATCTCCACTTACATGACTGATGATTTGTTGATTCACAATTAACTAAGCCTACTTAATGCTGATCTGATTAACTGACAGTGACCTAGATTTGCAGTGGTGTGCTAAATTACCCAGCATGCATTGCGAGTGGATGCCGTAGCCTATGAACGTCATCATAGCAATGATATAATCATTTGCATCTATCTATTTTATTTCTTCACAAAACGCTATACAGTAAACAAAGTATAAATTCATCAGTAGTAATTGATCGCCATGACTGGAACTTTATTTTAATGCGTTAATTGCTGTTCTGACTGGCGAAGTGAAGCGATGTTTCTGGTGCGAATAAGCAATGAACTGCAGATCGCCATGTTTAATCGTCAATTATCTGATTTGATTGGCAAATAATCGGCCATCAACTTGATGGGAAATTTGATGGACGATCAGTCGCTAATTAGCAATGGAAAAAAGTTACTGAAATGATCTTCAATCAAGTCCCAGAGTTGATCAGAGATAAATTTGATTGGCCATTAAATGTGCATGGAAAAACGAGACCTAAGAGTTTGGTGTCCTGTTTTCTGAAAACCAACTGCAAATTCCACTGTATGACACTGGCCCTATATGTAGTCTGCGGACGATTTAAGGCATATTCACATATGCTATCAGCAGTGCAACGTTTTAGCAACACATACAAAGAGCAATGTCTCAGCGCAAATCAAGATAACCTTCACCATCTTCTTCTTCATCTTCTTTTTCTTGTTCTACGTGTTCGAGTTCTTTGCATTCTTCTTCTTTTACCTTGTCTTCATTTTCTTTTTCGTCTTCTTCTTTGATTTCTTCTGCTTTTTCTTCCTTGTTTTCTTTGGCATCTTCATCAATATTTTCTCTGGACTCAGGCTGTGGCAGTTCTTCAGATGTTGATGCAACGTCTGCCTGTGCCCATCAAATAACAAATGAAATTCAGTGGAGAATGACTTATATGTTGTCAAATCGAAGCAAAAATTGAACAGCAATTTAAAAAAGACTTTGTTGGACATGAAAATGACTAAGACAATTCAAGAATCAACATAGAGCAACAAAAGCTGAAGTCCAAAATCCATCGATAGTCACAGTGTATCACACAAAATGTAACTAAAAGTACGAGCTGTCACAATCTTGTAGTCAGGGTTCACTACACCAAGAAACAAGAAATTTGAACTAATGCTCACGAGAGCCTATAGCAGTTCCGGTTCACACTAAGTTAATATATAACTACCAAATTCTCTATCTGGATCGTATAACGACAGTAGCGTGGCTCCACCTTGTGCTTGTGAATGATATCCCGAAATCGCCAAAAAATCCATAAAACCCCCTATTTTAGCGTTCAAGGTCATTCAAGGGCGCCAATCGAGAGCCAGTGTACGACTTCCTATTAGTGATTGATAGTAACCTAGGTCCTATCTCGCGCCGTTACTGAGATACAGCGACTTATTGCCCAAAAATCGCAAGTTTTGCCCACCCCATCTCATTTAGCGCCCTCATTCGGGGTGACCTCCTTCGAATTTATCGAAAAGCTTTACGGTTCCTGAAACTAGAGTCTTCCAGGCAGCCGACGGTGAAGATTTGGTGATCCTATCTTGCACCGTTTTTAACTGATCCACCCATGTGATGGACAGACAGACAGACAGACAGACAAACGGACGGACAGAATTGAGATGGCTAAGATGTGCTGAAAGCAGTAGCTGCTTTCGCGCGTAAAAATGTCACCCAGCTTAAAATGTGCAGTTGCTTGCTTCGCCTTTCACGACATCTCACTACACGCTTAAGCACTGCCAAAATTATCAACAAAAGGCATGGAAAACCTGCAAGATGAATGTTATTTCAAGGCAAAACTTCCAAACAGACATCTGTCAGACGTTGGCTACTGGATGTTTGCTAACCATCTTAAGCTGAATGCTGACAAGACCGAGCTTCTCTGAACCGGATCAAAACACACCTCTGCTGTATGGGCGGCAATGGTCCATCTCTGTGTCCGAGACGAAGTTGTCACACCAAGTGAACACGCGAGTCCTTGGCATCACGTTCTCGTCAAACTTGAGCCTCAACAAACACGTCTCAAGTGTTATGGCAAAGTGTTTTTATTTACTCCGCCAGCTCCGGAAAGTTTGACAATCCTTGGCCATCGACTCTCTGAAGACGCTCGGCCATGCCTTCAATTCATCATGTCGCATGTGGATTACTGCAACGCCGTGCTTGCCGGATCACCTCAGTACATAACTGACACACATCGACGTGTGCTGAACACTGCAGCTCGTCTCGTCTCTGGCACACACAAGTTTGATGAAGGTTTATCCCGTCTACTGCAAGATGAACCGCACTGGCTCAATGTTCCTGAGCAAGTGCAGTACAAGCTGGCAGTGACGGTTCACCGGTGCTGCCTTCAAGATGAAGCGCCGAAGTACCTGGTCGACCACTGCATTCCAGTCTCCGATGTCACCAGTCAACAACATCTGAGATCTGCCAGTTGACACTTCCTTACTGTTCCGCAGTTTTGACAAAGCATGTTCGGGCGTCAGTTCTTCACTGTTGGGAATCCAATGGCATGGAACTCATTACTGGACACTCTTCATGATCCATCGCTCTGCAGCAGTAGCTTTAGGTGCAGCTTAAAAACTGTTTTGTTCACGATATACTAGTGTATTCAGCACAACAGAGATGCTTCATGACACTGCACTACATAAATTTAATACTGACATCGACACTGACATTGACATAATTATGGAGGGAAATTCAGGTTTCACACATTACTGTCATTTTTACCAAGTGTCAGCATAGCTTGCTAGCTATAGCAGACGTGTCCATCTGTCGGTCAGTGTGGACGTCACACTGCTCCACTGCATCAAAACGAAACGAACTAGGATGATAAAATCTTTGCTGTTAGCATCACAAAAAAACTCTAGTTTCATATGTGAAAGTTAAACTATCTCGTGGGCACTAATTTCTCCACACACCACAAAATGGGTCATTATTATCATAGACTACATAATTCTAATATTACCAAGTTGTCTGTGGCAGCCTCGGCATGCGTAGTTGTTGTAGTGGACGTCGTATCTGTAACAGCAGGCTGTGTCTCTAAGCCGTTAGCAGCAGCTGCAGGTTGTTCCTCAGGTAGCGCAGCGACACCGTTCGATGAGGTGGTCACTACTTCGATTGGCGTATCATCACCACCATTTCTAAAACATCAAATGTCTTCTTAGCAGTGAATCATGGCAGGCAGTCGAGGCATTTGTTCCCCTCCCCCCCAAAAAACAAGTAATTTGAGCAAAGCTCACGAGACGCGCGAAAACCTATAGCAGTTCCTGTTCGCAGGTAATCTTAGTCTATCTCCATCCATTTCGTCGTAATTCACTC
>Ga0056128_1012068_pt1 | contig 10593 bp, 5 predicted proteins | sample WorMetLIZISLAND2_FD_71113 | JGI IMG/M metagenome (GOLD analysis project Ga0056128, IMG submission 71113) | Marine gutless worms symbiont microbial communities from Max Planck institute for Marine Microbiology, Germany - Olavius geniculatus... ... | reverse complement strand
TCAGACTCGGATGCATCATCGTCTGACAGTCCCCACTCCTCCCACTGAACAGTCGGTAAGATTATGCTGTATTGATATAATTACGTTTTTTTTCGTTTTTTTGACAGGTCATTTAAAAAACGTAAAAAGTCACGTTTTTTGAATTTTCAAAAAAACGAAAAAAACGTTTTCTCGAACTATGGGTGTCGTCTCATTTCGCCGAATCGCATTTCGCCTAATCTCATTTCGCCTAATCGCTCTTCCAGTTGGGTCTACTGCAGAGCCCCAACCAAAATCGAACTAAGGTTAGGGTTAGGGTTAGGGTTAGGGTAAGTATACGACACGAAATGAGACTTTCAAAATGAGACGACACCCGTCGTGTACTTACTTACGGTCGGCCAAAAAATGGTTCAGAAAAAATGATGAACGACAGAACAGAGCTTGTCAAAGAGGCAGAAAACGACAAAGCAAGTCGTTGTTGTTGGTCCGCCTATCAAAAAAAAGATTAGGCGAAATGCTACCCAACCATAGGAATGTGGGGTTCTAACCCTAACCGTAACCCTAACTATGGCGGCCCTGGTTGGCTATGGGATTGTGGCTATGGCGGCCCTTGGCTATGGCGGGCCGTCACCCATTTTAAGCACTTTGCGCTGTATTGAAAAAAATTATTATGCACATTCACTGTGCGTAATCGTTGCCTAGCAAGATGCACACGTGGCATTGCGTAAGCCGATGACTAATGCTATCGTGCATTTCGCAGTCAGCTGCAACTGAATACCACACAACAAAACGGATTTTAATCATATGCTGCGATGATGATGATGATGATGATAAGGTAAGTGAACACAAATGAATCGTAATCAGCGCTACGTTATATAAAAATAAACGCCCAACTATTTTATAAACGAATCGTCGCAATGCATGCTGGATACTAAGGGAGAAAGTCGAGGGATTGTGATTGGCTGGTGGCGCTGCCGCTGCGGGTCAGGAGAACGAGGATATATAGCAATCACAAACGTACAACGAAGCGAACTTTGCTGTTATCATCATGTCTCGTTGCCGTTTTTACTTCGACCGATCATGTATTTCTTATATTTCTCTTCTGTGTATCTCTGTCTATTTGAGTTGCAGTCTTAACTTAGTGGACTGCGAAATCTCGATGAATATGGCAACACACGTACCCCACCTGTAGGCTGTTATGTAACGTCGAACAAGAAATTTGAACTAATGCTCACGAGACGCGCGAAATGCCCATGCTTATCTGCAACCGTTTTCACGAAAGACTGGCCAACGTCGGTAAAATAACGACTTTTACTTGAGTACCGCTCTTTGATGCCCTGGTTTCCTTGAACCTAGAAAATTGAGACTTGGACTGTCGAAATCTACGTTCGGAGCTGAAAATTTCACACGCAGATTTTCCATGTCTATCGCGATTTCGACGCTGTTCACTCTTGAAAAGTGTCTCGCAGCTCGAAATCGCCAAAAAACCATAAAACCCCGTATTTTAGCGTTCATGGTCATCCAAGGTCATCGAATTCGGTGGCAATCGACAGCCAATGTACGACTTCCTGTGATTAATAGTAATCTATGCCCTATCTCGTACCATTATTGAGATACAGCGACTTATTGGCTGAAAATCGCAAATTTTTTCTACCCCCTTTCATTTAGCGCCCTCGTTCGGGGTGACCCCTTTCGAATTTATGGAAAAACTTTGCGGTTCATGAAACTTGAGTCTTCCAGGCAACCGACGGTGAAGATTTGGTGATCCTAGCTTGGACCGTTTTTGATTGATCCACCCGTGTGACGGACGGACAGACAGACAGAATTGCGATGGCTAAGACGCACTGAAAGCAGTAACTGCTTTCATGCGTAAAAATTAGGGAGAAATTTGGAGGCAGCCTGTGGATAGACGCTACAAGTTCTCCACAAGAGGTGATTATTGATTAAGCGCAGCTTGAAACGGGGCGCTGAAAATGCGAGGAAAACAAACTAGGGGCTACGTGTGTGGTTAATGTAGTTACAAAAATGAAACATGCGTCTAAGGCTATGAATGCATGCAAAAAAACACGTAAAACTGTTTCGTTAAAAACAAACAATTTCCTGGTTTCAATAAATGTCACAAACTTATACAGTTATTACAGTTATGCAAATAGGCCTATCACGTATCAAAATTTTAGTTAGCCTCAACCGTCAACACTTTTTATATTACTCATCATCATCATCATCATTTCTGGCAAGCACCACTAAGAGTGCTGTAGCGCCGAACGTAGACATCAATCTCCAGAGTGGACGGTTCTGAGCCAAGTCAACTGCGTCATCCATGTTGAGGTCGCTGGATTTCAGATCCTGCTGAATGGTTTTCATCCATGTAATTCGAGGACGTAGGCAAAATATAATCTCGAACGATTCGATATGACTGAATGCAAAAAAATCAAGTAAAACTGTTTTATCAAAATGACTAAAACGTTATAATACAATGCCATGGTAGACAAAAGGACGTTAATGTAGGCCTACTGTTCAAACAGGACGTGGAACTTAATGTAATAAATTGATATTTGATATTTTTATTGTACGATGACTAGGGGTGACTTTTTCCTGGACAGCGTGGAACTACGCATATCAGCCAGTAACATTTTTGTGCTCCATTTTCCAGTCTCGCATTTTCAGTCGCCTCCTTGAAACGTGCAGACTTCGAACTGAAACATCGTTAAATATAATCTGTCAAGCGTAATGATCTGTCACGACATGCAGCTAATTGGTCGTCGTTCGCGCTGAATTCAGAACGGCACGTATTGCACGGCGGACCTATTGATAGCGACAGCCCGTAGGGCCTATGAGTATTCTACACTCTTCTGTTACGAGGCACATGAAACTTGCTGAAGATTATACTTATGGGTGACACGCACAAACGTAACAACAAATTGCACGACTTACTGTAGCAGTCTGCACGACTTCTGGACATATATACGATATCAAGATGTCGTAGATTTCTGGTCGGCCTGCAATTTTGGCCAGTGCGATGCACTAGCTTCGTATCCGCGTATTTTTGCAGTGTGAACTGGTGTTTGGCTGAGGGCTAAGGAAAGGGAGATCATCGCTGCCCTATATGCGAGGTGGCGTGGCGTAGCGGTAACGCGTTTCATTCCATCAATGAAGATTACTCTATACGCCAGGTCGGGTTAATACTTGGATGGGTGACTGCCTGCGGGCAGGTAAACCATCTCGGTATGTAACCAGCCGCCTAGGTCAACTCAACCTTCCATCCTTCCGGGATAGGTAAATCGAGTACCGACCTATAACCTATATGGCTGGGGTTAAGGCAGGGCGCGTTCACCCAGGTGTCGTGTGGCAGGTAACTCTGCGTGATCCCATACGGCAGGTGAGCTACGTGGCTTTGGAATGGGCCTCTGTTAAGAGCTAAAACACTGCCTTTAACCTTTATATGGGCCTTGTTTTTGGAGAAGCACTTTGCTCTAGGTATGGTGTGTGTATGTCGTAGTGTGGACGACTAGGACGGTGCATCAGCAGCAGTGTGGAGCGTCCGTGTCAGCAGCAGCAGCCGGGGTCTGGTGGTCGATGACTGCGGTGCACAGTACGTGCATGCTCCTGCTGAGACGCCTGTCGGAGAGAGGAGTCATGTTGTGGAAGCGTGGAGGTGGGGCTGTGCTGCAGTATCGTGGTGGCTGGAGGCCGGTCGTCACGGTGGTCGTGGCATTCCTGATCGTTGCGTTGTTCCTCTGTGCTTTATGGTCGCCGGTCGATGTCAACTCGTCCGTTCTTCCACGGCCCGTCGGCAGGTCAGCCACTGCATACATTGTATCGGCGTCGGGCCGTCGGTCCATTAGGGAACACTGCCCTGCAGGAGGCGGGGGACCTCTACTTGACCCTACTCTTAATTTATAACTTGTCTTATACGATTTTCTTTTAAAAATATATAAAATCGGAAGCTAAGAATCCCCATTTTAGTGCTTTGGAGGAACTTAAGGGCAAAAATGAAATTTTGAGCACCCACGATCTTCTGTGTCAAAAATCTGTAACTCTCTATCGTAAAATTGCAACTTCTGAGTTCTGACCGAACGTTTATCAACCCGTGATGCCACGGATAGCGAAGAAGTCTCTCAAAATTCTGGGTGGGAGACACCAACATCTTCCTCTTAAGTGGAGTAATGACTGAGGTATGCTTCGTTTTTCAGTCATCGAGATGAACAGAACAGAAATACATTTTTAGCAATTTAGCATCCTAGAAGTCAGTCGTTGGTGAGGCCAGGACAGCACTAGAATCGTGGTAACCCCAGGGCCCGGATGGCGACGCGACCGGAAGTCGAACTGACCTCTTGAATCTTGATCGTAAGTCTGACGTCCACACCGCCAAGGTCACTAGTTGTGTAAGTGGTTGCTGGCGGGTGATTGGTTGATTTTACAGCGCGAACGTGGAGACAGTGCGTCGGTTGCTGGCACGTGGTGTCGACGACGAGCGCGGCACGTGGCGGTGTGATGATGATGACAGCGGCGGCGGCCGGTCTGACAACTCCACTGACAGATCTGAGTCCCCCAACTGTCTGCTGACGCCGTCGCTGCTAGCTACAACCCTTGCAGCACGCCGCTCTGTCTACTCGCGCACGGGACTCGACTGCCTGGCCATGTTCCGCGGTCACTCCAACCAGCTGGAGGCCGCCGTCAAGCTACAGGTAATCAGTTAAACTATAGAAATTCGGGGCAGGACCCAGCGTGGTGGGTGGCTTGGCGGTGTAACGGTATATAGGCTGTCGGTCGGACTTATATACGATCGAGAGGCCGTGGATTCGACTGCCGGCTATCAAGTGGTTTTTAAAACTACTTGAATGGGTGACTGTTCGTGCACAGGTAAATCATCTAGATATAACAACCAACAACAAGGTGAACTCAGCCTTCCGTCCCTCCGGGGCAAGCTCAAGTGGAGTACCTGTCTGTCTGGCTAGGGTTAAGGTGGGGTGCGTTCATCTGTGTCAGGTGGCAAGTAACACTGTGATTCCATATGGCAGGTGACGTTCCGTAGCTCTGCGATGGGTTTTCCATGATTAACTATACACAACCTTTAAAGGCCGCCCTACCTCGACTGTGGGGACGAGTTAAGGTTTCAAATTTCGCTCCTAACAACGCCAGGTATAAACGCAGTGTTGATTTGGGGGTGGGTTTGCATTAAAGCCGTACAGTTTTTTGTTAGTGGACCAAAGTGATCCAAATCTTGTGCGCTAACGTGAGAGAGACATGACTATATACATCTGAATATAAAACCTGCTTTTGTTTATCATCGTTCAGTAACGCTGTAGTTTTTGTATGCCGTCGCAGGTTGACCGTACATAACAAATGGCGTTTTTACAATATTGGCTGCGTTTTTCATCAGCTAATGGGGCGGGGCTGTTTGCTGCTGACGTCATGTTCATTTACATATTCACGAAAAACGAACTTGATCTAATTTGTTCTAATTGAATATTTTAATCCAATTCAATGTTAAGACGATAAAAACCATTGAACAAAATATTATATATAATTATTATATAATATTTAGGCCTAGTTCAATGATAAAAAGTAAAAAAAACAACAGACACGCCCACAACAGAGTCACGAAACTACCGTAGAACTAGACCACAGTTTTATCTCTGTAGGCACATCGCGTTAGTGGTTGATCTAGCTGAATAATGAGCGTCCAAATAAGGCAGTAGGGGTGGAGTCTGGTAGAACAGATACTCCCTGTTAGCTGATGAAAAACGCAGCTATTGAAAACTTGAAAGAACAGCTGCTAGACCCGTAGACGACCGTTGGAACTATGTGCAGGAGAACTCGCCGGTTCACCTTCATTCGACTATGTCTGAGGTGGATCTGAGGGCGCTGGCTTCTAACTGTGATGCGTTCAAACGCCGGCGTGGTTACTTCACTCGGCCACTCTCTCGCCAGGAGGCGGACTTCCCCATCGCGTTCAGTATTCTGGCCTACGACAACATTCCACAGGTACTGAAGCAGTTTGGCGGCACAATCAATTTATCAGTAGATGCCGGATTTTTAAAGTGGTTTAGTTACCGGTACACGTAATGCAAACTGCTGCTGTGTTTATTAGAGTAGAGAGAGGTTAGATCCAATGCAGGGAATAATCAGAAAATGGATTTGGTGAACAGGATTATATGAGTTTAAGACGCTGGACTTATTATCAGCAGGTCGTAAGTTCAACTCACTCTATCTAGCAGTTACTTACTACTTGGATGGGCGACTGTCTGCCGACAGCTAAACCATCTCAGTGTATAACCAACACCAAGGTCAACTCAGCCTTCCATCCCTCCGTGGTAGATAAATCTAGTTCGGGTTAACCGAAGGACCTGTCTGCAGATTGAAGCCCAAACTCTGCTTGTTGTAGACAACAACAAATCCGAGTAGTGAACTTTGGGCTTAAGTGACGTGGCTGCAGGCCGGACTTTGCTGCGTTTAGAGCTCAGAATTTAACTGACTGTATAGTGCATGGCCCCGTTGATACAGATGCCGACCTTTCTTGCTTCTCTCCGCCGGTACGAACTGGCATATCAGCACCGTGCTGTTTCACTATTCGCTATAAGCATTCATTCCTCCGCTTCCTTTCAGAGTTTGTATTGCTCTTAAAGGTCTTGTCCGTTAAGAACTGCTGCTTCTGCTTACTGTCAGACGACGTTAATGGCTGGCAAAATCTACCTTAATTGCTGCGTTCACTGCCATATAGTTCTGGCCGTGGTGTTTAGAAAACGAACTTTGTGCAGAACGTGTCTGCAGTCCGTTATTTTGCTCACCGAATGTATTTTCCGTTTGCTCATGACTATAACCTCGAAGATACACAGCGCATTAGAAACTTCCTGTGTTCGTACCCGTGGGCTATACTTAATGGTTACGCTGCCCTCCAGTACAGGTAACGCGTTTCAGTTCGTCCGTCTGTCTGTCTGAACTGGTAGTGCGATTCGTCATAGGTATAACTGGCGCCGAAAGCCACTAGCAATATCTAGGCCATGCGAATCTAATTATTATCTAATCTATTATTCATGCTACTTCTTCGCCAAGCCAAGAAAGTAGTGCATATGTTGTGCGGCCCGCCGTGGACGCTTCGCGGCATATTTGTTACTGGGACAATTAGCGTACATCATTTTAGGTTGATTCCTCAGCTGAATCGACCTACCGGTCTGCCATTCGAATATACATCCGTCCGTACGTCCACAAATTTTTTTTTGGTTTGTTCTTTGAACGAAATTTGGTGTTAGCTGTAGGTAGAGGTCGATGAGTGCTACAAGACTGACTGTATGCCATGTGACCCGATCCAAGGTCATACTCAAGGTCACGAGTTAGAAATGAAGTTATTTGATTTTCAAACTAAAAGTTTGTATCCTCCATTACTTACAGCGAGAGCGGGCAAGTGACTATATAGTTAAGTCTTATAGGGGGACAATATTGAAATTGATTGAGGCCGGATTATCAATATTCGGCCTAGTTTTGTGTTTTGTGTCACGTGACTGAACTTTGCAGGTGTGCAGCGTTGTGAAACCTGTACGGAGGAGTCGACCGCAGTCCCGTAAAGGGTTAATTTATTAACCACCGATTATGGCGAACGATCCATAATTTTATGGAACGATCCGCGACTCAACTCAGCTCAGAAACTGTCACCAGTACATTAGTGTGACCGGCGGATGAATGGCAGGCGCGGCGCTTGGGAAATTTTGCGGATTACTTGCGTGTCATTCACTATGATGCTTTTAATGGCCAGGCCAAATGCGAGTAGGTCCAGATAATGCAGGCTTCTGCCACTGCTGCGATACAGCATTTGGCTACAGATGCAGCTGTTTAACAAAACATACATGCATACTTGATCTGTAGCGATGATTAACTGATTGATTGACTAATTGATGTATATTAACAAGAAAAGCCCAGCTAATGCAAAGGAGAACGCGCAACAGCGGTGCACCGTCGTACGCTAGTGATTTGTAGACTTCATCCGTAGATCTCATCTGTACGGTTTTTGGCTACAGTTTCAAAGAATGCCGAGTAAAACAAAATTAGTCGCCAGAGGGCGCCAGACGACCTGCGGCTAAATATGTACAGTGTTTTACTTGTACTCATCAGAGGGCGCCACCTATCTCGCACTGCCAACGCCGTATCACCAAAAAATCAATAAAACCTTTATTTTCGCCTTCATGGTCATCTAAGGTCATTGAATTTCATGGCAATCGAAAGCCAGTGTACGACTTCCTATTAGTGATTAATAGTAACCTAGGCCCTATCTCGCATCGTTATTGAGATACAGCGACTTATTGGCTAAAAATCGCAAATTTTTCCTACCCCCCTCTCATTTAGCGCCCTTGTTCGGGGGAGGGGGGTGAGTGAGTAGGGTTTAACGTCCCACCCGACACAGCATAGGTCATTTCAGGGACGTGACCCCCTTCGAATTTATGGGTAGCAGTAGCTGCTGTTGCCGGTAAAAACATCAGTGAATGACACCCATAGTCTCGCGTTTTCAGCGACCCCAGGCTACTCGTCGAAATTTCCCAAGCGCCGCGCCTGCCATTGGATTAAACTGGGTCACAGTGACTGAAATAATGTAGGCCAATAGTAGACCATCACTTAATCTGCTGATTAGTGTATACACTTTATCGAAGGGCACAGCGTATAGGTCTGTTTACTCCGATGTTCATCTACTGTAAATTAAATATAATAAACTTACCAGTTTACATAACTGTGTAAGGTCGACCAAGTCACAAATCCAAAACTGCAGAAATCATTTTGCTAGGACACAGAGTGATAGAACCACAAACTAACTGCCCTTACAAACCATGTGACTCCGCGCGTAGTGTGAATTTCTGTACTAGATACCGCACTGGTGGAGTGGGTAAGCGAGTACGCAGTACGAGCTTATACCACTCCAGACAGTGCGGTATCGTACTTGAATCATGCTCAGATCTCATAGACTGCACCGTCGTTTGCTTTATGGTGCACGACTGCAGCCGAAAGTAGTGAAATCATTACCAACCGATGCAAGCTCAGTGCGGTTTAACTATGTAGGGCCTGCACACAGAAAACTAGTGTTGCATAAATTGGCGACAATGAGTGTTGCACAGATTTGGCGACACAATCTGTCGCACTGTAGGCCACACTAATGTTGAAAAAACAATATTTATTGTTTTACTCTATGTAGGGCGTATTGTTAGCGTCCGTGCCTCCTTTGGCCATGATATTGCAACGTAAGAAGACTAAGTATTGTAAGTAAGATTGCGTGTATTTGTTCATCCTCCGGCACACAGAGCGTGCATAGGCCCATGGCGTATATGCTGTTAAGTAGTAAATTGAAGAAAGACGTAAATGCCTGGAACGGACATTTGTAGATTAAGTATACAGCGCCTCTGTATCTTTACACATGTTTAGTTTTTATGGCGCTTTATAAGTTCGTTTTTAACTTTAACTTAACTTAATACGACTCCTTCGTGTTAGATCAAAAGTCACAATTCTGTGAACGGCAATTGTATACTGTGTGTGCTTTTGAACTGCAGTGAGTGAACTACGGTAAATGCTTCTCAGAGAATGCCCTAACTCCGCTACTTCGATTTGTCGTGGATACGCAGAACGACAAGTCGTATAGGCCTACAGGAAACGTGTCCAAATGTTGTGGGTTTGATATGCAGCTTGTTGTATGCAAAACCGGACCGCGGCTATCGTGGAGACAGACGCACAAAAACCCGTGTGAACTTGACCTATGACTACGACCTTGAAATGCAGTAGGCTTATAGAGGTTGTCGCGATACATGTTCATGCAGAACTTCATCAAGCAAGTGCAGCGGTTCACGAGTTAGCGGAGAAACAGAGAGAAACACACTTAGGCTAGCGACAATGTTGAAAACAATACCGGTACTGTTGTCGCTACCGCGGACAAAATTGAAGTAATGATATCGTCACAATCATTCGTTTATAGACGTTGACGAATCGCAATCCCATGCACGTGCAGCATGCGGGTTAAACGTAACAAGGAGCCCAGATGTCGCTAGGGAGGGCCGACCGTACGCGGCGTCGGAAGGCCGGCAAGGGCTTATACGACTTTTTATTAGTGGTGAATAGGAACCTTGGCCCTGTCTCGCACCGTTTAGCCACAGTACATCCGTTACATACGGACAGGCGACAACCGTACCATTGGACATACCGTTAAGCTTAGCTAAGCTTAATGGTCGGCCCAAAAATCAGCTATATATACCGCTATATACGCGTTGTGATAATTTGCACACAAAAGCGTCATGCAGTTAACAAGGAGTGTTGGCTTAAAGCGTGTCAGATTGGCTGCGGTATTGTTACGTATATATACGCAGTTTGTGCAGTTTGTGCGGCTTTCTATCCTGCGTCGTATGCGTGGACACGAAACTAACAGTATACGTGTAGGTGGGTACAGTGTGTACGTGCAATGCCATGTCTGGATTTATTTGCTCTGTAAGCGCCTACTACTACCGGTACACGCGCGAGATTGCGGGCTGTAGTCCTACCGACGCATATTCTGTTCATATGTGCACAGTGGTGGAATTACAGTGAAGCTAATGGGGGGCCGGGAACTGGAAAGTAGGACCGAACCCCCCCCCCCGGACATAACCC
>Ga0056128_1012067_pt1 | contig 10593 bp, 7 predicted proteins | sample WorMetLIZISLAND2_FD_71113 | JGI IMG/M metagenome (GOLD analysis project Ga0056128, IMG submission 71113) | Marine gutless worms symbiont microbial communities from Max Planck institute for Marine Microbiology, Germany - Olavius geniculatus... ... | reverse complement strand
AATTTTATCTCAATCGGGTCAGGGGTTTTGATTCTGTGGGGGGTCGAATTTTTGGATTCCCCATAAGAAAGAGAAGTCGCCGTTAACACAGGGCTTGAACTACCGTTCAGCCTGTGATGGCTTTTTTCGGATGATTTTGATGACGGAATTACTTTTCAAAAAGATAAGCGCAGCGATAAAAATTGGAGTTTTGTTGCTGTTTGTTTTTCTAGCGTGTATGGCTGCCTATCCTAGCAATGGAAGCAGCATCCAAGACGACGCAGTCCGGTGATACTATAATGTGTAACAACGTTCAAGTGTCACTGCAGAAACACAATGACAAGTACTGTGGTAAGCTGCATCTGAAGCTGGATTTCTGCAAGAAGCGCTGCATCAAACTGTTCAACAATTCAAAAGATGGAGAAGATGATGCCAGCGATTATCTCTGCTTACGATACTGCACGGGACAGGTAACTGATTCTCAAGATTTCTTTCTAAGGCATTGGTTAATGTACAAAAACATATTTATTGTTTTTTTTATCCCTCATTATTTCTTATTTATTATATAAATCATATATACACTGTGTCTCAATACTCAATACTTAGGTGTCTCAATGAAAGTATCCCCGACATTTTCGACTGTAACTTGAAAACCAATTATCAGATTTTGATAATTTTTGGTACACATATTCCTGACACCTTACCTTACCTTACCTTTGGGGGTGGACAGGTTTTTACACCTGCCCAGCTCTGAGGCCGTATCGGCTCGGCCCAATGCGCGTCCCTGAATGTAACCACAAGGTACAGGTAGCGGCTATAAAGCCGTAGACGGCTGTGAAGCCGTAAATAGACGGCTGTAAAGCCGTAAGTAGACGGCTATAAAGCCATAGTCGGCCGTAAAGCCGAAACCAGCACAAGAGCACTGGTAACGTGTAGCAATCTGCCTACACGAGTTTGGTCAGCTCTTAGTTGGCTCCTTGCCTCCAGATTTCAGAAATCTTTCGGGTCATCGGTGCAAAGCCCCACCACCATGGCAAGGTGGCTGACCATGGTGGGGATTCCTGACACAACTTGTCATCATTCAGTTTCACACCTCACCCAATGATTGTTTCTGCACTACATGGGGAGAGCATTACAAAAAATTTTTTTATCCGATGCAGTGTGATTGCTTAATTAACATAACGCATAAAAACACATTTTGTTCACATTTCTGACACTGTGGCTGACATTTCATCCAGTTGTCTTTTTTTCAACTGCTTGCAGTAAAATTGCTTGAAATGTTGGCCCACTGTGCGAACACAGGCAAGGAGACGCTTTCTCCATTCATTGACAGCAGTATCGATAATGTTCTGCTCCAGACCAATTTAGGCTCTACCAGTCACTTCTTGACTTTGCAAGCATTCCTAAACTTCATCTGGTAGACACACTGCTGCAAAACCTGCTGTTGGGGCCGATAAATTATGATAGATGGAATTTATTGACGTTTTTCATTCATTTTAACACGTATTATGCTTGCTCTGCTTTCCCCAGGTAGTGCAAAAGCAGACGTTTGGTGAGGTGGAAACTAAAACATTTATTTAATAGCCAGTAGTGTCGGAAATATTTCTGCCAAATATTATTAAAATGTGCTAATTTTTTTCAAGGTACAATCGATAATGTTGGGGATGTTTTTACAGGTTTTCTGTTATTTTAACACATATTTCGCTTGATCTGTTTTCCCTAGGTAGTGCAGAAGCATACATTAAGTGAGGTGGGAAATGGAATGGTTATTTTATGGCAAGTTGTGTCAGGAATATTTGTACCAAAAGTTATTAAAATCTAGTAATCGGTTTTCAAGTTACAGTCGATAATGTCGGGGATACTTTTTTGAGACACAGTGTATTTTGTAATATGGTGTATTGTGTAAAGAGGCTTTAAATTATATAACTTTTCATTAATTACTATCATGACACGCTGGGCTATAGTGCACTGGACAGTTAGCCTAATATTTAGAGCCAATTGATTTTACATGTAAAAAGTCCTGCTGCTGTGTATTTTAAATTTTTTGTTGAGAGGCACATTTGGCATTTTTCTGATGGTTGTTATTTATTAAAGTTGAAATAATTGTGTTATTATTTAAGCAGATTATTTGTGCTTCATAGTTATTTAATATTTCGTTGGTTTTTTGTGTGTCAGAACACAGTGTTCGAGTCGCCGGCAGTCAAGTGCATGAGCATGGTGCGTAATGTTTGGGTCGGTCATGCTGTGGCGTTATATGTTCATGTCACTGAGTCCGGGGATGTTGTCGAGTTAAAATTCCTAGTCCAACACACAAACTCAGATCCACCTCAGCATCTGCTGGATGCGGGCAAGACTGGCAGACCATGTACGGTGGAGTTCCTCACTAAACTTTTGCCTGACAGGTAGGATGGAACATTTCGAGGACAAAGTGTGCAAAAAATGTCTACAGTTGTCTACAGCAAAACATCCTAACTACAAACCAAAAAATTTCTTTAAAATTTACTTAAATACCTATTGCATCACTAAGAGAAATATAGCAAGCCAATCTGTATGTATTTTATTAACAGGCATTAAAAACAGTTGGTGGAAGTCTGAAAGAATGCAATGCATCAAAAGTTGTTTTCTGTTTTCTTGAATTGTCGTCTACAGCAGCCAGGGTGTTCTGCCATTTGTTTGTCTTTATAATCTCTGTCTTTGGTCGTCTGCCAAATGACAGGCTTCTGATAAACTCTTCTGCCAACTTTTTCAGTCTTTTGTGCTTCTCTTCAAAATTACGTAATCTTTACTTGTGATGTCACTTTCATTTATTGTCATTTTGCCCAATGTCCTACCATCCTTTGTGTCTCATAGTAGTGAATTATGCTTCTGTGCACATTGATTTTTATTCCATCAGTTGATTGATTAGATTGTACATATAGAATACACGAAAAACCAGAAAAACATGTTAACCCATTGTCAGCATATTGTGCTGCTGTTTGCTGCACACCATTAATCCTAACTTGGTTCTTTGACCTTTTGAGACGAAATTGGGACACATTAGGTAATCATTTGCTGGAGAACATTCACATCATTTTTCATTTCTCTTCACCTACTAGTTATCGAGTTCTGAGTCCTTACACGACAGACATATTGATGGACAGATGGAAGGGCGAAATGTGTGGTGCTATCTACTAGGACAGCCACACAATTACTGTTACTGTTTTTACGCATGAAAGCAGCTACTGCTTTGGCACGTTGTAGCCATCGCAATTCTGTCCGTCTGTCCGTCACACGGGTGGATCAGTCAAAAACGGTGCAGGCTAGAATTACCAAATCTTCACCATCGGCTGCCTGGAAGACTCTAAGTTTCAGGAACCATAAAGCTTTTTCATAAAGTCAAAGGGGGTCATCCCGAACGAGGATGCTAAATGAGAGGGAGTAGGAAAAATTTGCGATTTTTAGCCAATAAGTCAGTGTTTCAGTAGCGGTGTGAGATAGGGCGTTTAATAGGTTACTGTTATTCTCTATTAGGAAGTCGTACACTAGCTCCCAATTGCCATCAAATGCCAAAATAGGGGGTTTTATGGATTTTTTGGTGATTTTGAGCTGTGAGACACATTTCAAGAGCGAATTGCGCCGAATTCACTACAGATAGACCAAGACAAGCTGCATATGAAATTTTCAGCATTGAACGTAGATTTTAACGGTCCAAGTCTCGACCTTCTAGGTTTAAGGAAATCTGCGCTTGAGGGCATCAAAGAGCGGTAGCCCATAAAAGTTGTTATTTGACTGTTGTTGGCAAGTTTACCATGAAAACAGTTGCAGATAGGCATGGATATGCTGCCTATCACAACAAGCCCTACTGACGAGCTTTTTAGTCATGTCAACATCGTTGACTTTGAAAGACCTTGAACTCCAAAAATAAGGGGTTTCATTGTTTTTTTTGCAATTCTCGGCTGCGCCGCACACTTCAAGAGTGAATTGCAACGAAATGGCTGTAGACAGACTAAGGCAATTTGCGAACAGGAACTGCTATAGGCTTTTGCGCATCTCATTAGCTAATTGAGCATTAGCTCAAATTTTTTGTTGCCGTAAAGCTTGGCTATAAATCAGTGAACACTTCGTAAATTCTTCTTCCATCAATTTGCATGTGGTCATTAACGTATTATACTTATTTTGCTGTTGGATTATGCACAGAAAGTTAAGTCTTATTGAACTGCCCATGAATCTTGAGTTTACAACTTGCTACTTGTACTTTTTATCTGCAAGTTGTTTTGTATTGAATGATAACATTCAGATTTCGAGCAGTCAGTTGCATAGCATTGAGTGATGCGGTTGTAGACGCATGGAGGATGCAGTGAAAGCAGTCCTGGAGTCTTCAGATTTATGTAAGAAAATTGTTCTTGGACAAAATGTTGATGACATTCCAGGTAAATGCTTGTTTTTCTACACTGTTGAGAGGCTGCTAGACTCAATTCATTATTGCTTTATATTTTGTACTATTCATTTTTATTATCTTCTGTAATTTTTTGGCAGTTCAAGTTTTAAGTGTGGAGCACTTGTAGTTAAGAGCAGTCATACAAGAAAAGTTATGGTTTGTTGTGTGAAGTGTAACAACTGTTTCATGTCTCTGTTACTGGCTTTGCACCTGAAGTTTTTGTTTCTGTGCTCCTGTCATTTTATTACACATGACAGCAGGTACTGCTGTAGCGCATATTAGCGATCACAGTTCTGTCTGTCCAACTGTCTGTTTGTCCGTCCATCACACGGGTGGATCAGTAAAAAATGGTGCGAGCTAGGATCACCAAATCTTCACTGTCTGCTACCTGGGAGACTCCAGTTTCAGGATCCATCATCCGTAAACGAAGACTTGGTCTTTTTGGTCACGTCGCCAGACTTCGAAGTCATGCACCAGCAAACCAGATCCTTCAAATTTGTACCAAGATGAGTGATGGTGACCGGCCTTCGCAGGAGTGGAGACGAGCCACCGGTCGTCCACCCACCACTTGGATCCATCAGATCTGCCGTGAGACGCGGGTGTTACGGCGACGGAGGCCCTGGAGCTAGCGGAGTATAAACCATTCCGGCCAACGATCGCTACGGCGGGACGCTTTGGCTGATCGCTTCGCATCTGATGATGATGATGATGATGATGATGTATTTGATATATGCTTTTGATTATTGCTCCATAACTGCTAGTAATAGTGCCAGTACTTTAAATTTTGTGTGCCAGTTTTTCATGAATTTTTTTTCAGGTTAGGCTTGGTCATGAAATGTTACCAGAGTGCCTTGTTCCTCTCTGGTGTCATTCAAGAATTGCTGGAAATGCTGATGCTATTTTTGTGCATAAGCCATTAATGTCAGTGCAGTACACGGTGTTTCATAAAAAAGGCACCCTTTTCTTTCTTTCATAATTTAGTCAAATGACGATCAATTTACACAAAATTTTTATCAGATATAGCTGTAGAAATACTAATTCAAAATATTTGGATACAAGATATGGCTGTTAGTGAAATATTCTTTGCTAATCGTGACGCTATGCTGACGTCATAGTGTGCCGCGAGTACAAACTGGCTTGTCGCAACCGGTGCTGACAGACTTGCTGAATAGCTGCTTGCGTCGATGGCGAACTTTATCTGGTTTGTTGATGACAAACTGTTGAAGTTTTACCATTGTAGCCACAAAAATGCCCAAAACGATCACTTTCACACACTTGTGTGGATAGCTTAACTTTTACACCTTCCAGCAAAACAGTGCACTAGCATGCACTGCTTGCAAAATGGTTGAGTTTTTGGATTGCAAGACGCGTGATTTTATGCCCCCATGTTGCTTAGTGCTGATACAATAAACATTTTTCATCAGTGAACAAGATAAAGTTTGCCATCCAAGCAGGGTAACAACTGACAGAGCCAGCTGTGAAAAGCCAGTTTGTACTCAGGACACATTATGACGTCAGCATTACATCACGACCAGCAAAGAATATTTAACCATCGGTCACATTTTGTTGAAACATCTTGAATTAGTATTTCTTCAGCTACATCTGGTAAAAATTTCATGCAAATTGGTCACCATTCGACTGAGTTATAAAAGAAACAAAAAGGGTGCCTCTGTTATGAAACATTGTGTAAATGATGGATGTGATTTAATGCCAAATGTTCGTCAAATGCTGCAGGAGAAATAAAATATCCAAAGTCTGACACTTACGATATTGATGTTGGTATGGATATAAGCTTGAACCGCAACAATCCCAGCCAGATCAAGGCTATCAGAACTGCACTTCAGGAGCGATTTACTCTCATCCAAGGACCACCAGGTCTCCGTGCTTAAGTTATTCTATTCAACTGTTTTAACTGTATTGCTGTGTATGCATGATGCATACTTAGTCACACTCATGATTAATTACTGCTTTTGCTTTCAACTGTCTTATGTCCCTCAGTGGAAACCTAAAAATGTGATCCAGATACTAAGTAAGTAAGTATAATGATTACAGTTTACAAAGTAACAGAGCTTAGTGCTTAGGTGGAATAAAAGATGCAGAACAGATGGGTTTTTAGATGGGACCATAACAGAACCATGTTGGGTGTGGAGATGACATATTTGGGTAGACTGTTCAGACATGAGCAGTGGTGTCTGGAAAAGCTCGTTTGCCTATGGTAGACAGTCTGATTAAGTGTGGAAGACAATTGGTGATGAAGATAAATACAGGCCAAAACAAAATGGTAGTGGTGAATGTGCAGAGTTAAGGTCTACTTAACAAGCAGAGTGAGAAATATTTATGAAATTCTTTAGGCAAGTAGTCAGCCACCACCAGAAATATGTACCAGTACTAGAGCTGTCAAATTAACACGTTAATTAATGCATTAATAAATTAACATGCATTAAAAAAATTAACATGCATTAAAAAAATTAATGCACATATGTAAATTCGTGTTAATTTACTAAATTCCATAAAGCAAAAGTTCCAATATTACGTTAAACTGCAGTTATTTGACAATCGAATGAATTCAAGTAACTAAACTGTAGTTGCTGTTCCATCACTACTGTAAATAAATAATTATTTCGACGACAGGCTAATATATTTCTATGCTAGCTATGACAGCAGTTATTGTTGATTATATGTTTAAAATGTGTTTCTAACTTTTTATATTCTACAGTTTTATATTCCCAATTGTCGCCGTGCCTGGGTGCATTATTAACGTGTTAAAAAAATTAACATTAATGCATTAAAAAATTAACGATTTGACAGCTGTAACCAGTACTCATGCACGTAGTTGAATTGCATGGTAAAAATTACAAACTTTTGTATGTTTTTCAAGGATGTGTATGTTGTTATGGTATGACATTGTAACACCAGGCACTGGGAAAACACTGACGGGCGTTAAATTGGTGTATTGGTTCGTGCAAATGAACAAAGAACATGCTCACGCAGGCGGTGTTCACAGACAGATTCTTTACTGCGGCCCGTCTAACAGTTCGGTCGACGTCGCTGCTAGTAAGTGCTTTTGCCGTAGAAAGTAGTAGAATGGTGTCACTATGTAAAAACTTGTGCAAGCAAATAGCATAAGTAAGTAAGAAGTGAATACTTACAGAGGATTAGTAGTGCACGGTACCAGAGTTACAAAGATGTAAACATGGCAATGGATTGTATTCGACACTGGCAGTGTGCAAAGTGACAACGTCTTTGATTTCTGCTAAGTGTCTGCAGAGTGTTTGCCATATACAGGGTGGACCAAAAGAAAATGGATATGTTTGAGCATTGATAACTCAGCGATGATTACCCGTAGAAAGGCGTGTGCTATGTCAAAAGTTTTAGAATGTTGTAGACAAAAAGGGCCAAACTTGCGTAGCAGATCATTTAAATATTCTTTGCCTAATTTGCCTAAATCTTCATTACCCCTGAAATTAGGCATTTGCCTGCACTCCCATGTGCCCAAGTTCATTGAACTCAAAAACTCACTACCATAAAGTCCAGATAGCATGGTCACATAATTTTAGTAACTGACCAGCTAAAACGTGTGCTAATCGAATGCTTGGCTCAGCTGATTTTGAACACATTGACTCCAGCGATCGATCAGTTGCCTAAAAGGACTGATGGCAGTTATGAATGCAAAAGCTAGGCAACTGCCTACATCAAATTTCATCTAAACTCAACGTATGTGTTAATCATTGTTGATATTTCACTGTATGCTGAATGAAAATCAACTGAAATTCATGCATTGCTGCCAATTTAGCATGATTTTACACTTCTTTTGTACACAATTTTGTAACTTTAGGCATATTACGTGCCTTTCCATCAATAGTCATCGCTAAGTTATAAAAGCTCAAATGTCCATGTTTAATCCATGTTTTACAGTCAAATTTGGCAGAATTTCGATGGTGACGAATATTTATGCAAATTAGGCAAAGAATATTTAAATGCTTCACTATGCTAATTTGTCGTTTATTTTTCACAGCATTCTGAAACTTTTGACGTATCACACGTTTTTCTACCACTAACCGTCGCTGAGTTATCAACGCTCAAACAGGTCCGATTTTTTGGCCCACCTTGTATGTACACTGTTGAAGAATTTGTCGGTTTGATCAGTTTATCATTTCATTGTAACTGTGCCGACAGTGACAGTTGCAGTCAATGTGTTTGTGGTGTTCAGAGTTGCTGAGGACGAAGCTCGGTGGCAAGTGTCCACGAATCATTCGAGTGTACAGCGAGATGTTGGAGAACCAGGTGTTTCCGATACCACGAGACTCACTGCAGATCGGTGGCAACCAGAAAGATCGTCGCTACGAACTGATGGACAAAGATGAATACCGTGACATCTCGTTGCACCACATCATTCGCAGAAAATCAAACAAGTTCTCCCAGAAGATTCATGAATTTGACAGACTGTTCAAGGCCAATCGAGAAACACCAGAAAACGTCACTGAGGAACAAGTGCGTACTGTCAGTTTGTTGCAGTATGCGTGTGAAAGTTCGAAGTGTTGACAGGAAATTTTGGTAATCATTTCTCATCAAAGCTAAAAATTAGATGTACAAAATCACTGAAGGATTTGAGTCAACACTTTTAAGGAATTTTTTTTACACAGAACACTGTGTTGAGCGACTGCTTTGCAAGCATTCCTGTTGTTATATTGTTATTAGTTTTTACCCCACGGTCGGTGTTATAAAAGTAACCGTGTTGTGCTTGGTATTTGTTCGTCGGTAGATCGATGATTACAAGAAGCTGATAAAAGATGCAAGTGTGCATGAGTTGAAGAACTACGATGTAATTCTGTGCACGTGCGTAGCCAGCACCAGCCCGCGGCTAACCGTTGGCGCTAACATCAATCAGATTATGATTGACGAGGGCGGCATGTGCATGGAACCGGAGTGTCTTGTTCCTCTGGTATCTTTCAAGGACGCTAGTCAGGTGGTGCTGATTGGAGACCATAAACAGCTGCAACCAATAGTCTTCAACACCATTGCTAAGAATCTTGGACTCGGGAAGTCATTGTTTGAGCGCTATAAGAATCGTGCGATTATGCTTGATGAGCAGTACCGCATGGTAGGAATTGTACAGTTTACTTACTTTTGCTATTAGGACGTTTCACGCTGCTGCTGTTATGTGGTGCTATTGTTAATAACATATTTTATGAGTGCATTTTTTAAAACTTAATTCGGCATTTGGTTGATGAATTTTTAAGGATTACCATTCAATTACTTACATAATATTATTTGTGGTAGACAGTAGATAGATAGAAACTTTTTTGGCTGTGATGAATTTTTATATAATTTTTTCATTCAGAATTTTAGAGAAAACTGACATTTTGAGTTTACTTCTGCTGTTTTCTGTTGTTATTTATTTTTTTTACAAATACTTACATTCGGTTAATGTCATTGTTGTTTTAAGTAATTACTTATTACAGAGACAATGTGATTAGCTGCAACTTTTCTTAGTGTTTAATTGTTAAAACTATTTTGAGTCCTATACTTTTTAAAATAATACTGACATGTTTGTCATATTAAGTGGTCAAGGCTTTCATCGTCCTAGGCCTGCTATGTAAAACGTGATGTATTTGATTTACTGAAAGTATGTGATGACTTTCCAAACATTTGCTGCCGATAATTTAAGTTTACTGTTTTTTTATGTGTGACTATAGCATCCACTTATTGCGCAGTTTCCGTCAGAGTATTTCTATGATGGGAAGCTTCGGACTGCCCCTGACCATGAGTGCCGAGGCATCAAGCTGCTGCCAATTTGGCGAAGACAAGTTCCACTCATGTTTTGTCACGTGGAAGGGGCCGAAAAGTTTCTTCCTGTCAGCACGGCTGAAGGCAACGAGAAGTCTGTGAGCAACGACCTCGAAAGGGATGAAGCTGTATGTATACATTTGAAGCTGTGGGAATGTAGGTTTTTTTATTTGAACCAAAAAATTTCTTTAAGCATCATGTGCTTGCCTATTTATGGGTTTAGACATGACTACCTGAAATGTGAGACTGTAGCGTTATGGTATGTTAATTTTGTCTTGGCAGTCATTTTGCACGATTGACTAGGCCTTCTACTCCGAGCTCATCCATGGAGCTCGGTGGCCGAGTGGTTAGAGTGTTGGACTCAGGTCAACTCCACCAGAGCGAGAGGTCCTGGGTTCGATTCCTGGACG
>Ga0056128_1012066_pt1 | contig 10594 bp, 5 predicted proteins | sample WorMetLIZISLAND2_FD_71113 | JGI IMG/M metagenome (GOLD analysis project Ga0056128, IMG submission 71113) | Marine gutless worms symbiont microbial communities from Max Planck institute for Marine Microbiology, Germany - Olavius geniculatus... ... | reverse complement strand
CAGCCTGATTCAAATGCTGCTTGTGTTAGCGCACCAAATCGTTTCAGCTTAATGCTCTATGACGTCATAAATTACAATAACGTCACTTCCAAAATCTGCTTACATGAATACACAAGGTAAATACCTTTTACTGATATGTAGACAAGAAAAATTTTTTGTTTAATATATTGAGGCTCAAAACTTTTTGAATGCCCCTCGTATTTGCATGAAGTCATAATTGACTCAAATGCTCTTATTTGTGGCTAGCGCAAATGTAGGCTGTTGTATATTCACAAAAACAAATGCAATATTCACAAACGTATTTGTTAGGGCTTTCACAAAATCAGATGCCACGGAGCTCCACTTTGGTAGCATAGCTACAGACTGGAAAATTGTCATGCATTAGTGAGCCTGATTCTATGCTGTTTGCGTTAGCACTCCAAATCGCTTCGGTTTAGAGCTATATGACGTCATAATTTACAATGACGTCATATCCACAACCGACTCATTAGAGTTTGTAAAAGATGTACATTTCACTGATGTATAGATTGTAGAAAATATTATTGTTTAATATGCCGAGGCCGGAAACTTTTGGGATGACCCTCGTACGACGTTGTTATGCATACCGCTCCTGCTGCTCCATTACATCGGTCTGGAACAGTCTGCCGGAGTCGTTCCGGTCGTCTCCGTCGTTGCAAGTTTTCCGCAGCAGACTGAAAACCGAACTTTTTGCCCAGTCTTACAGTCATGAATAACAACGTCTCATTGCACTGACTACTATTACGTGACTTCACTGTTTAAGCTTATTGTTACGTGTCCTTATAGTCTTAGGACTTAACGCCACGCTAAAGTTAATTCGTCCTTCATCATCATCATCATTACGATAACGTTGCGCTGAGTACGGATAATAAAGCGTGACATAAGCGTGTTATTGAACGATTTTTCAGAATCACATGGTGTGTGCTACATAATGAAGCGCCATAATACACAACGATAAAAATATAGTATAACGGAAACAAAATAAAAAAATACGCGTGATCTGACCCGTCCGAGCTCCTTGTCCTCGAGACTCAGTAGGCGCGAGTTTTCGGTAAAAAGTTTGACTTTGATCATCGGCAACGGATGATTGGTCGTGAAGTCGCCTTGCGTATCCCAGCTACGCCATCGATATACACGTCACATCATCATCGTCTCATATCATATGTGAAGTTTATAGCATGTCGCACAAAAATGTGATAATTACGCGCGAAAGCAGCTACTGCTTTCAGCGCGTCTTAGCCATCGCTCCCGGTGTCTGTCCGTCTGTCTGTCCGTCACACGAGTGGATCAGTCAAAAACAGTGCAAGCTCGGATCACCAAATCTTTACTGTCGGCTGCCTGGAAGACTCTAGTTTTAGGAACAGTAAAGCTTTTCTATAAATTCGAAAGGGGTCACCTCGAACGAAAGCGCTAAATGACAGGGGGTAGGTAAAATTTGCGATTTTTGGCTAATAAGTCGCTGTGCGAGATAGGGCCTATAGTTACTATTAATCACTAATAGGAAGTCGTACACTGGCTCTCTATTGGCGCCGAATTCAATGACCTTGAATGACCTTGAACGCCAAAATAGAGGGTTTTATGGATTTTTTGGCGATTTCGGGCTGTGACACAAGTCTATATCATTCACAAGGTGGCGCCACGGAACTATCGTTACCGGTATGCGATCCAGATAGAGAATTTGGTATTTGTATATTAATTTAGCGTAAACACCCCAATTTTCAGCTAAACTACTGAACCGGAACTGCTATAGGCTTTCGCGCGTCTCTTGAGCATTAGCTCAAATTTCTTATTTTAGTAAATGTGGTCCAGTTTCAATTTTTTTACTTTTGCATTTAGTGATAAGTAAACTGCTGAAGATGCGAAAGCCAAGGCCGCCATCTCACTTCAAACAAATTTATGCTGCCACACTACCTTGTGGAATTTGAATGTTAGAATGCCCCTGTCACATAAAAGACTTTCGACCTTGAAGATGATGATAAAGTAAATTACAAAGACGACAACGACATCAGCGGTAAATCGATCAACTCGGATTAATAGCACGAAAATAATCTTTACACCGGGAGCGTACTCAGGGGCCAGGCTCTTGCCTCTAACCCGACCCTCTTTCTTAAAAGTGAATATAGGCTGACTAAAAGAGAAAAACTGATCATAACAGAAAGAAAGAACAAAACAGGCTATTTCTGCTACAGGCTACATTTTCCGCTTAATAACTGTTGGATTTCTCAAAGAGTTTTGTGATGATTTGGCTAAGTGTTTTTGTATTTTTCTTTTCGTTACTATTTGTTACTGCTTTTAAAAGTATTTTATGCTTTTCTGCTTAGTTTCGTGGCATATCTTGCAGTGTTCACGGCTGTTTGTTAGACCATAGCCTGGAGTGGGATAGGTGGCTGCTGAACGAACTTTCATCCAGACAGTCGCTTAACACATTAACACACTTATCGCACGCTCGCCGACGGTCGATTGTGTGTAGCCGTTAGTTTGGTTGAAGTTATCAATCCGTCATACCACTGCAGGCATAAAGCCGGAGACAGGCAGTATGGAACAAGAGACAAATGAATAAATGACCGATTGATATTATCGATCGATTGCATTACAACAACAGTAGGAAACGGAACGGACCAGGGCTTCGAAGCCTCGGCTTGATCGGTCTGCAGTTTGTCGCAGCCGTCAACCTCCATCGTGCAGTAGACGATCTTGTTCGGAGGTATCGACTTGAGACCGCGAACCTCCATGACGATCACCTTCAAACCACGTCAACGCACGACGCACAATGCAACTACTTGATAGTGTGTATTACACTGTAACATCAACTACATATTTCAAGTCGATGAATCGAGACGAAGGGTCCTACTAACTTCCACACATCGAGAGGTCCTGGGTTCGACTCCCGGTCGAGTCTTACCGTGCGGTTATTACTTGGATGAGTGATTATCTGCAGAAAGGTAAACTATCTAGGTACATTACCAACAGCAAGGTGAACTCAGCTTTTCATCCCTTGGGAGTAAGTAAATCGAGTCGGCTGCGATGATGGCGGGACGTGTTCACCTGTATCGGGTGACAGGTAAAACTGTGTGATCCCATATGGCAAGTGACGTTTCGTAGTTCCATAAAGAGCTATATGTAACCCTAAGCCGTTAAACTTTCTGTTTGTTTGTTGCAAAACGACGTGTCAAGGGGTGTTTACACGATCCAGCAAACGTCCAGCAAAACTTCCAGCAAATGTATTCAAAATAGACGTGCTAATGCTGGACGTTTGCTGGATCGTGTAAACACCCTATAACTGACCTCGATTGCGAAGGTGAGAACGACGTCGATCTTGGATAGTACCGGTTCAATGTCTTCGGACATATCGACTTTTGACACGCCCGTGTAAGTGTTGTGCATAGGCCTTCAAGGCACAGACAAACACACACAGTCTAACGTCACACAACCAGTGGCGACATGAAAGGGAAAGAAGGGGGTGGCAATTGTCTCTATTTTGAAGGTTTGGCTGTCAAAAAATGTCGGGATATCTTCTTCTTGTCAGAAAATTTTCGTCCAAAAGTGCAAAATTTGGGGCTAGCAATCCACGGCTTCAGGAAAATTTATGGGCAAAATGGAAATTTTGAGCACTCATCATCTGTGTTAACCCATGATGTCGGTGTACACAAAAGTGCCAATGAAATTCACTCAGTGCTGCTGTCACAAATATTCGCTGCAGCAGCTTATCAACGTTTATATTTTCCACCGTAACAAATAAAATTTAAAAGACTTGCACGTTTAAGTACAACGTAAAAACGTGAAGTCCTTTTTCTCGAGACATAAGCTCTACGCTACAGGGCGGCGTTGATCTCCGTTTCGTTAGCTCTCAGCCAGACACTAGTTTACACTGCGAGACCACGAATTCGGGGCTAATGCATCGCGCGACGTGATTGTTTACGCCCCAGCTTTCACTGGTAACCATTGATCTTACCCACAGAGGAATGGCCAAACTGATAACTTCTGTATCATTGTAAGGCTCTGCATTAATTGCAATGCAGCTGCGACGGAAGAAACTAAATTGTTGCATCGCATTGCAGTTGAATTACATTTGTGCGTAATGTAAGGGTGTTTACACGATACAGCAAACGTCCAGCAAACGTCCAGTATTAGCACGTGTATTTTAAATACATTTGCTGGAAGTTTGCCGGACGTTTGCTGGATCGTGTAAACACCCCGTAAGCGTACAGCGAGCATTACGCTATTTGCTGTGAGTACGTAAATCGCTTTACCGACGCCTGCATAGATTGCGTTTGCAGCATGCAGGAGACCAGTGTTCTGCGACGACTGATGAGATTACAGAAATAAATTAATCGCTCGACAGCTCTGGTGAAAAAGATGGATCGGTCTTAAGCTTGCAGCGACAGATTCGAATAGTGAGTATGTGCATCTGACTAACGTTCAGCAAAATATACTTACTTACTTACTTACTCGATAGAGAAAAATCGAAAACGAACACAGCTTTCTGCACACCACGTGGACAGTAACGATGATTTATAAGCTGTCATTAAACTAAACAAGAAAGAAACGACATTAGCTAACGTGCAAGATTTAAACAAACTCATATTAGCCTTAGATGGCTCTCGTAGGCCATCCCTAAAGCAAAATGACAGACGAGCAAAAATGTTATGATCGACAGCAAAAAATGATGTACAGATGAAGATGTATCTCAATTTACAGTTAACAGCATTAATTATAAAACGTTAAACATCGTTGGTCACAGCCCAAACTCCATGTATTTCGATGTGTTGTGAATCTGTTAGATGACAACCAATCGTAGTCTACAACAAGATGTACAACAGGTCAATGTGTTCCAGATTTTTCGTAGGCCTTCGATTTTATATGAACTCGTTCGATGCTGATTTGCCGTAGACAAATCTACGACAAATCGAAACAGGAGGGAGATTTGTCCTAAGCGTCGAGATGTCGTGACAGGCAGACAGACAGCACATGATGATTGATAATTACTTGTTGTATCGCTTGAACTTGTTGAGTGAATACTTGGACTCGCTGCCGCCGCCCTTAGTGACTGGGACGCTCTCGAGGTTCGCCATCAGCAGACTGACGGAAGACTTCAACTCCTCGATGTACGTGCTCTCCATCTCCTTGACGACGAAGCGCGGGCACGCCCGCCGCTTCTACACTCAGATGTATCAACCGACGCGGTATTGCGGCTTAGGAAAACAAGAAATCAGAGCAAAGCTCACGTGACGCGCTACGGCATCGCTGCTGTCACTTGGGGAATCAGTGTACAACGTGCAATACAATAATAATATGCTTTAAAACAGTATTGAAATTTGAGGCCTCCGTACATAGGACTCTTGAATAGAGGAGGTCGAAACTTAGAGCATAATCGATTTAGCAAAAACCGAAACCGGTTACCTTTCAGGGTAGAGTTTTCTGCAATCTATTAAGCCGGTTTCGCGAAACCGGGGTTAATTTTTGAAACCGACTCTGGAGCAGGTTTCGCTGGCGAAACCGGAAGCCGTTTGCTTGTTGCTGTTTTGTTTACTTGTAGTAGAATTGTTATCACGTACGGGAATAAAGCTTCAACAGTAAGATGAATTTATTTTTTCAGTAGTAAATAACACTTCGTGCAGACAAATATTTACGATGAAGTTTCGTGGTACATTGCTCGCCATGTTGTTTGTTTACAATCCTACCGTCCTACGGAAACGGTTTGGTGCAATCGATTTACACAGCAAAACCCAAACCCGAAACTGGTTTCGGTTTTTTAAAATCGATTACGACCTATGTTCTATGCTAAAAATTTCATACGTAGGTTGTCCTGGCCAATAGCGGTAAAATAACAATTTTAGAAGTACCCCTCTTTGACGCCGTTGTTCGAGAGAAATCCCGTCACCAAGTGGCACAAAATTTTGTCACAAGAAACTAGTCTCTGTGGCAAATTACAGTAAAAATTTTGTTATCCTAACTTGCACCGTTTTGATTGGGCTCTAGGGTGTGGCGGATGGACGGACAAACAGACGGACAGACGGAGAGACGAACGTCTTGACGATAGCTAAATCGTGCGAAGCATTACATGCTGTCGCGCGTAAAACATTCCCGTGGTTCCAGTTAGTCCGGCGAAAAAATAGGGACAGAAAAAATAAATATTTTTTCACTTTTATTTTATGGCATTCTGTGTAATATTAGGCAACATTGTAATGCATGCAGACCTTATTGTAAAGAGCGCACTGTTAAATTACTGTGATGACGATAATGACAAACAGCTCACTAAAAACGAAGTGACACACTGAACAGTGCCCGTAAAAACCAAAGTATAAAATAGGCCTAAAATATTACAGCATAGACTAGAGGCAAAAAGTTCTGTTTAAGTAAAGTTTTGAAAATAAACAAAAAAATAAACCACTAATTTGTGGAATCTCTGTAAAAACAAAAAGATAAACGCACAGCGACGGGGAAGAAGTTTAAAAGGGTTTTTTTCTCTCCCAAGTTATGAAAATCCAGTGATGTTACCCCCCTAAGGAAATGTTTTAATGTAGGTAAGAATCTGTGTAATTTGGTGCTTTTTAGGCTTGAAATACGCAATTATTGAGTCTATGCAGTGGTGTTACTCCATTTTTTTACAAATATAGGCACTAATTCGTGCAATTTGGTGCAATTTAACGATATCAGGTCATTAAAATTTAAAAGTAAGACGGAAGATCGGTGCTTTTTCGTGGACGGAATTCACAGTCTCTAACGTATGTTCTTCCCACATAAGTTCCGTGGCCAGTGACTCGAAAATAATTAAATGATCAGTGTCCGTCTGCAACGTTAATGCATTTCCCTATCAGCGTTAAACGCTTCTTAGTAACTCAGTAGTAACATGAACCATCAAAGTGTCCAAAGTGACAAGCATACTGCATCGTATGTATTTGACTGCTTTCGTAACGTCACTCCATTAGGGGAGAGGACTGGGGAAACGAAGTTGACCCTCTGAACAAAATTGCTGACCCCCTCACAAAGTCCATAAAATATGCACGGGTCAACTCTAATCCATCTGATGCTGAAAAAAAATCTATGCATTTAGTGGATGAGTAGGCCTAGTATGCATGCGTTGTGCTATAAACCATAACTCTTCAGCCGAGAACTGGGATGCCATTAAATGCCCGAGGATGCTGATTTGCGTACATGGGCGCACTTGTTAATTTCAAAAATTCCAATCCGCCTTTCTAGCACAGCATTGCGTAAATGACGTTAAAATTTTGACCCCCCCCCCTCTGACAGTAGAAATGTGGCAAATATTGCTCTGAAGGAGAGCATGTGTACTGTGCATTAAGCTGCAAACATATTTACAGAGTGAAAAAGTTTTAGGAACGTCGAATCATACCCGCGCCATTTCCTCGGCGGAACTGAGTCGGCCGTCAAGTTCACGTCGCACTTGGGCAGCTTGTTCGTCCGAGTTGTCCAACTGCACAACAAACGAATCACAAGCGAACGTTAAAATTATTAATGACTTTACAATACAACACGATACAATACAATAACAGTTTAAAGGGAAAACATGTCATACATGTCGTAGTCACTTAACATTTATCTGTGAGAAATGAAAAAAAAACAGACGAGTTTAGCATCAAATGATCGGAGACACTTTGGTGACGTCACACCTGCTGTCAAACTGTTCTAAGTTCTTGCTGCATCGACGGGAAACGAAACGCTCGGTCGCAGTAGGCCATTGGCTTTTCGTTGGCGAAATATTCCGAAGTAGGCGTATCATTAGCACTCTTTTATTGAAAAAAAAATCGCCGCAGGGCCTCTGGCGTTAAGGTGGATGAATTATGCGAGGAGAGTCTGCGTGGTCGTTGGAGAGGCAGCTGTGCATTACCGCTTGTGAAACGGGCGGCGGCGAGTCCTACCGATGTCAGTGTTCCAGGAAGCCCCACGTCCATCAACCTTACACGCCTTCTGGCTATTCCGGTGACGACAGTGGCGTCGTGATTCGGGTGGCTATAGCACTCCCCTCACTAAATTTCTGGCTATCAAAAAGATGTCGAAAAATCTTTATCTCGTCGGAATGCAAAAATTGGGGCTGAAACCCCGATTTTGAAAAAATTAGGCGAAAAAAATAAAACGTTGAGCATTCGTAATTTCCTCTGTTAGAAAGTTGCGGATATCTGTCGAAATTCTGTCGCGAAATTGCAGCATCCTGCCCCGCGTAATTTTTTTAACACACAACGCGGCTGGCAGCCGATATAAGTAGTCGGACAGCTCGGGTGGTTTCTGATGTGATCGGTGGCAAACTGGGAACTGGAGGAAGATGTGATGTGAAGTATGATGACGACGACGACGCGCATCACTTTCAGTTAGGTCCGAGTGAGCAACAGCAGCATTCGACGTGCTTTAAAACCAGCTCGTTGCATGATTAGACGTATAGTAACTCTTACTTTTAAGCCCAACGTCCCAGGATTAAGTCTCGTTAAGAAATCGTCGTTTGTTATCATTTCACTGTCGGTTGACGCCTCGTCGTCGTTCGAGGAACCTAGCGAATATCCGCATAATTCGTGGACCAGCTGCTGAATTCGACGCCCATCGCATTATCGCCATGGAACCCTCACGAATATCCGCACAAACTTATACATTGGGCTACATTTCCGTGGTGAGCTCCGATAGACGCATAAATTGTCACCCGAGTGCGGTATGGCCGTTCAACTTCGGTCATTCAAGGTCGTTGATTCTGGGACCAACTGAAAGCGCGTATACGACTTCATGTTGGTGATCAATAATAACCTTGGCCCTATCTCATCGATCGTTTAGGCCTACTCGATTAACTAAATTTAGCAAACATCCATCCAATAAATGCTGGCACAAGCTTTGAGGCATCAAACAAATAAAATATCGACGAAATGTTGAAATATTGCTGCTGTTCGTTAAAAGGTTGAAAGCGAACTGAAAATGGACGATAATTAACACTGCTCCGTGCACCGAGAACGTTCAATCATCAGCCAATCACTCATTTGTTTCAGACAATATGAAAGAAAAAAAGCCCAGTAAAATCCACAAAAATGCATCCGGATAAACGCAATCCATAGTACCAGCTAATAAAATGTCGTGAATGTGATCCGTCTCAACTGAACAGTAGGCATACGGTAACGTAACATAACACACGTTTATTGTTATTCCAGCCAAACTGTATAAGCCTACAATACTTATCGCAGACATGATAAAACATAAACATTAAAAATACGATCGACGGATGAAAAGTACAAAAATAATAACATACTACGCCTACTAAAAATTTTCAACAGAATGTGGAATAAAAGAGTTGCATTGTGTCCACTCCGTTAGCTGCGTATTTGCTCGAGTACTTTTTCTTCCGTCGACTGCGTTAGTTGCGTCAAGAAAGTACCCAAGGGCCTTGCGTTGTAGGCTGTCGTTAATTGCTTTGGATGGAATTAATACTATAGGCCTAGGCTTAAGTTGCTGATAGTCGACGATAGTGAGATTATCATCGTTATCATCAATCATCATAGACGGAGCAGGGGCTACCATGATATCGAACACAGTGACTCCAGTGGCGTCGTAGCAGGGAGAAGAAGGGAGAGCAGGGAAGCAATTGCCTACGCAAAATTTTTGTTTGTCGAAAAGTTGTCGAACAGTTTTTTTTTCTTGTCGAAAAAGTTTTGTCCAAAAATGCACAATTTGGGCTAAAAACATTTTTTTCGGAAATTCAGGGGCAAAATTAGAATTTTGAGCACCGACAATCTTCCTTGTCGCAAATTTGCACTTTTGTCGGAAAATTACTGCAACTTTCTTTCTCGCCTATTTCTTTAGCCCGTGACGTCGCTGCGTGACTCGACAAAAAGTTACAGCGCGGTAACGACTAACTGATGACCGAAAGACGCGCGATTGGCGAGCCGAATGATTCGATTGCATCAGCAGCAGCAGCAGCGTTTAGTGCATTTACAGACGACTGAGACGCGCTTCTTGGACGAGGAAATCTGACACGTCGGATGACGCGTCCGATTTCCTCGGACGAGGTTTCTAAACCCGGAAGTCTCGGCGACGTCGAACAACACCTCGGCCGAAGAAATCGGTGCGCGTAGCGACGGCATTATGAAGTGAACTATAGCGACAGTCGTGGGCCGCCAATTATTGCATCTCAACCGCCCGAGACAAACTTAACTTTGCTGATAAAATAGCTGTGAGACAGAAAAACAAACAGAAACAGAGAACCAACGATACCCACCCAGGCCAGCCTGTGTTTTCGTCACGGGCACTTACTTCTAGTACAATGTAAACATTGTGGAACAACTCTGACTCTTTTTCTTTTATTTCGCTCCTTTCGTTTTTTCTTCTTTGTCTCCCCCTTTTGTTTCCCATCTTCACTTTTCTGCTCTTCTTACTCTCCCGTCCCTTATCCTTGCCTTCCCTGAGTCCAGCTATAGTTAGCATTTAACCTATGACACCTAACTGCAAAATTGGTTCACAGCAGAAAACAAGAAATTTGAGCAAAGCTCACGAGACGCGCGAAAGCCTATAGCATTTCCAGTTCAGTAGTTATAGTTTCGAAAATCGCATATCATTTGGACTCGGCCCATCGGGACCATAGTAC
>Ga0056128_1012064_pt1 | contig 10594 bp, 3 predicted proteins | sample WorMetLIZISLAND2_FD_71113 | JGI IMG/M metagenome (GOLD analysis project Ga0056128, IMG submission 71113) | Marine gutless worms symbiont microbial communities from Max Planck institute for Marine Microbiology, Germany - Olavius geniculatus... ... | reverse complement strand
GAATAAAGCAGCCATACTAATTATACTGTCCTTATCGGTTTGTACATCAAATTTCTTTTCTAATTTCCACAAGCTTTGTAAAACTTCATGTCCCTTTTCCCTAAAGGTGACATCATTGGATTAAAAAGGAATGGTTGTAATTATCACTTGATCACCATATTTCTTTGTCGGTTTTTCTTTCAACGTCTTTTATGAATATTCGTTTTCACATTATTCAAGAAAGACTGGTGAATATCTAACAGTTCGGATAACGAATATTGGCATTCGTCATTTGCTTCAAAATGCAGCTTTTTTTACCTCTACTGGCAGTAGAGTCATTGTATTAACACATCAATATTATATTTACATTCTACTCTTCATTTCCTTTGATTTGATATGCAATATGCATATGTTTTGACGTACTTAAAAATTGACCTATTTTTCTATTTTGTTAAAAATTTCAAATTCAAATTTTGAAGAGAGCACAGCTGGGATTCTTGGGGAGTTTTGATATGTTATTCCTAGTGTTGCAGGCTAACTATTTTGAAAAAAAATCAGCTTGATACTAATTTTTTCCTTAGTAAACTCTAATGCTCCTGCACTAACAGGTAACATAGGAAATATTTTCTGTCGCAACGCTTAATTCACTCGCAATCACCGGACAGGGGCATAATAATCACAATGTGAAAATAACCGGATATGAACGTTTGCGAGAATGCGAGTGGGAAGCAAGAAAGTATAAACGAACACTAAGTGTGCCGACCTCGTCCTGTCTTGTGCGAGTAAAATCGGTTAAAGTGACCAGTAATGATAGGGACGGGGATCGCTAGCGTCAGCACGCCGGTGATGGCACATGCGGCACCAATCATCCGACCCGTCGGACCTACGGGCACCTTGTCTCCGTAACCGACCGTTGTCATGGTGATGATCGCCCACCAGAACGCATCCGGGATGCTGTTCATCTGAGAGTTTGGCTGACCAAGCTCGGCGTAGTAGATGGCGCTGGAGAAGACGAGCAGAGAGACAAATAGAGCGACGAGAAACAGTCCAAGACCCTCGAGACTGGCCTTGAACGTCAGCACGAGCACTTGAAGTCCTACCGAGTGTTTAGTCAGTTTAAAAACGCGGACAAGTCGGATAACCCGCAGAAACGACAGCGACGCGCTCGACTTGGCACCTTCGCAACTCATCGACGACAGAACATTAAACAGCGTCACGTAGTACGGTATAACGGCCGTCACGTCGACAATGTTCTTGAAGTCTTTCCAGAAAGCGACTTTCGACGGGCAGGCGGCGAACCGGATGATAGCTTCGAAGGTGAACCAGGCGGTGCAGGTAGTCTCAATGATGAAAAACGGGTCGAGGAAGTTGGGCGCCTCGTCGGCCACGCAGTGCGTTTCCGAGAAGACTGGAAGCGTCTCAACACAAAACAGAACGATTGAGATGAGAGTCATGACGACTGAGACGACGGCGACAAAGAACGCTGCACGGGATGTCTCCGGATACTCGAAGAGCGTCCAAACGCGCCTCTGCAGCTGGTTGGACGGCATCGGCAGCTTCTCGAACGCGTAGCCCTCGGACCGCTTGTAGTCGTCGACGGCGTCCGGTTCCAGCTCGTAGAACAGCAGTTCGTCGAGGAAAATGTCATCGGGTACGTTGAACGGACGTCGCAGTCGGCCGCCGGTCTGGTAGTAGGCAAAGATCGCCTCAAAGCTCGGCCGGTGTCGGTCAAAAAAGAGTTCGTCGCGTTCTGAGTCGTAGTAGCGAGTGCGACGAGTGAAGTCACCGAGCAGTGTCTCCGGGTGACGCGCCAGCGCTTTGTGTCCTATCTCGAAGTACTGTCCGCTGACGTTGATGCGTAATCGCGCGCGACGTCGACGCCCGGCATCCGACTTGCACGTATCCACGGAGGTAGTTATCAGCCGCTCGTTCTCCGCAGAACGGTTGCCGACAATTACCGGCGAGATCAGCTCGGACGCGGTGGAATCCAGACGCCGTTGAGCCCTGGACGCGCGTCGGTATCTGGAGCGTTTCTGTGCCGAGTCGTCTCGTGGCGTCGGACGATCGGCGTCGGTTTCGATGGCGTTGACTGCGACGTTATTATCAGTGTTTCCGCACGCGTGTATCATTTCATCCACCGAGAAAACGACGCTTGGCATCGTGCCGCCCCTGTAGACGCGCGGCGAGGACCGGTCGAGCTCGACGCGCGTCCGTGGCTCGGAGTCTGCTCGCAGGGCGTCCAGTGTCGGTCGGCGGCCGACGTCTGACGTCGCAGCCACGGTGGAGGGACCTCCGGCGATGACGTCGAAGCTGGTGTTGGCTGAGGCGGGTGACCAGCAGTGAACGGACGTCGTGGAGGAGTCTGTATCGACGGCACTGGCTGGTGAGCGTAGTAGAACCAGTTCCCCTCCAGCGAGCTCGTGGTCAATAGAGTGTGGCGCGCCAGCGCTGCGTGACGAAGACGCCGTCGTCTCTGTGGACAATTGCTGCGGCGGCGGCAAAACAGCGGCCGACGCCGAGCGGCGTGATTTGTCCGGATGTACTAGAACCGGTCGTAAAACCCGACTACCCGTCAAGTGAACGACGACGTCACCACAACGGCGTTCTTTGGACGGACGTGTTGTTGTCGTGGCGGCTGTCTGTAAAGACCGACGCCCGGCGGCACTCGGCCCCTGGAACTGATCTGAGAACGCTCGTGTCAGAGCCGGGAACGAATGAGCCATCGCATGCGTCTGCACGTTCACCATCGCATTACACGTTTTATCACGTCGGACTGTGACTTTTCTATACTAAGTACCCGTAGTGTCTGTTTAAAATGCTCGCGTAGTTATCAACTACCAGTCAACTATTTTTTATAAATAGTAGTCAGTAATTAGTTGCTAAAAGCTACATATAAGCAGGATTTTATAACAAAAATTCGAACATTTAGTCACTCAATAGAGATTAGATTGAAAGCAAAAGATTATGCATGAGCATATTCTCTGACCATATTCTAGCAATGTGCAAAATTTCAACCTCACATCTTTTGTAAGCTTACTTCATGAAATTTCGTTTGACGAAAAAGCGTCAACATGGGGATATTATCTGATCAACTGCATGGCCGTCTTTTGCCAGCGCGGGGCCGTTGGCACCGACTAACCCGCGGGGCCCTAATATCACATCACTACCTGTGGCCACTGCATAATAGGTCTAGTCTTCTATGTTTTTATACTTACAATTTCGCGAGCGAAGCGAGCAAAAAAAATTGGACCATAGACTTTAACTTTTTTCTCCTCCTTCCCCGACATTTTTTCTCGACGTATTGACTGAGTTCAAGTTGTGACAACACTTTTATCTCCTAAGGCGATGAAAATTAGTTAGATTGATCGATCAATCCATCGTTTGTTGCGGCGATCACCTCCTGGCGTGGGGCCCCTTTGGGGCGCGGGGCCCTTGGCACAGTGCCAAAGAGCCACCCCCTAGAAGACGGGCCTGATCAACTGAATATACAAGATACGCTTATACAATAAGCCGTAAGCCGCAAGCCAACGATCGCAGCGCTATATCAGACGACCTCATGCAACTAGGCCTACAACGTTAATACTGCATTTGATGACTTGTCTTCATCAAAACAGTTTTAAATTCCAAATTTATCTAATACTAATCCGCCGGCAAACGATTCTCCCAGTCCGCCGACTTAGCTGGTTGCTTTGAGCAAGGCAGGAATTAGTGACCCTGTGTCCAGAATTATTACGGAGATGGGTATAAATATGAGATGAGTATAAATATTAGCTGATATTGTTGTAATTATTGCACATGTAACTAATATTAAAGTATAAATAGTTTCGATGTTAGACGCTCACCTCATTTCGGACAAGGTCCTGTGATCGGCAGACGGTGCATGCGAAGTTCCGCGAGAATAGATGGACGAAAGCGTTTCCGACAAACGTGCATGGGTGGTCGACACCCGTTTACATGCACGCGCACCAAGCGTGCGCCGGCTAACTGCGCTGCGTTGAATTCTCAACGAAGCAGAGCGCAAAGCATTAGACAGCTGCTGCAGCGAGCGACAGCGGGGGCGTTTTGCAGGTTGTTCACGGCGGCACACGAGTAGTGTAGGGTCGTGCGGGGCAACGCACGTCGCCAGGCCACGGGGCCTGGCCGAGGCGGTCGGTGGCTGCGTTAGATCGTACGTCACTTGGTGCTGAGACCCATGCATGCCGCTGATCGTAGCCCACTGTCAGTCGTTCGCCGTCGAGTCGACTGACCGCGCGCAGCCGAGCGCGCTCGCTCACGATCGAACCACCGACCGACCGGCGGCCTCCAGATGCGTGCGCCATCGATCGACAACCCGCCGCCCTCCAGCCCGCCCTGCCCTGTCCGCTGCCCGGGTATCACTAGCCGGGCGAGACGGAGAACGTCCAGCGTCCCTGTGATGTCCGTCACGACGTCTGTCTCTCTGTCTGTCAGTCTGTCCAGGCCTCGTCTGGCGTTTCTGTCCGGATCAACGCTACTACTCCGCATGCTCTCGGATCATTTCGGCTGATCTCTGTTCGTCGACTGCAAGTCAATTGCGACTTAAGTCGGCTATCGTCGATAGTGACGTATGCCTGTAGGCCTACAGTACATAGTTTCTCCATTCGTTATGTCATTCATCGAGCGCAATGCCGCAGTCATAGGAGCTGACTTCGCCGGTGCACTGGGTGCAGATTCTTCTAAATGCGCTGGGGGTAGCTAAAGCGCTCCTCCAAATAGCCTATTTGGGGGCGTGTCGTAGCAGGGATAGGGGAAAGAAAAGAAGGAAAGAGGGGTAAAAAAGAAAAGGAAGGCCATAGCAGAAAGAGAAAAAGTCGAGGGGTGATAGGGAGAAGGATGAGAGGTAATGAGGTCTACAGCCAGAGATTAAATTTTATTTTGGCCAAATCGGTAGGCTTATCTGGACCATCCGGTGCTTATTATAACTTCCTGACTAGCAGAAAAAAATATACAGGCATACTAAGATCATGATGCAATCATTGCACTCAAGTTTTTGCTCTTTATCTAATTAAATTAACTCATTCACAGTGACATTTACATGTATGCTTTTCATATTTAACACAGCCAAGAGATTGCCGTGTGCACACGCTGCCTTCCTTTGTGAACGCAGTATGAAGATGCATATTGGCGAGGCTTACTGAACTGAAACAAAGGAACCAGAACACTGGCAAAATGTGACTGACACAGAATCATAAGACTTGTGACGTATAACAGCTTTTGAACCTTAACAAAAAAACGTTTTGTCTTTCTGATGACTTCATCTGATCCAACAGATTACTAGTTATTAGGCATAGCCTACTGATAAAAAATTATAAATGTCCGTGTATGCAACATGCATAGGCTTACACTCAGTTTGCTCAATGCAGGCCTATTTTATATCATAGTCACTTATTATTAGGCTACTACAGATATATATTATAAGTTGATATTTGAAACTGGTAATATTTAGAAGTGCCGACCACAATCGTTTCGTAAACACGTGTTGTTTTAATATGACAAGTGAAGACCTCCTATTTCAAACTGTCAGCACTGTGTCACGTGAACTTTTTGTGTCGCTGGTTGCTGAGTGGAGTGAAGTGTTTCTATCGCACTCCCAAAACGCTTTCTCGTGTAACTCTTGCTGTGGCGTGGTGTCTGTCGCGAACAGACGCTTTCATTTGCATGGCCCGCAGAGATCAGAAAGTTTTCAATCGCACAAAACGTCATCGACGCTCGGCAGGCGTTCGTGCCATTCAGCTTGTCGTGTGCTGTCAAGCAGTCACGATACGAAGTCACACGACTGCCAGTCAGCTGACGATTTACCCCGAAGAACTAAGGACATTCGCCAACTGACGTGTGCAGTGTGCGCAAGTGATAGTGGGCAGCTCGGGTGGTTTCTATTGTTCGTTTGGTGCGGACACCTTGGGTGGTAGGATTGTTTTTCCCGCGAAATGTGCTATCTTGCCTCTAGATGTTTTGCCGGCCGGCCTAGCCTGGGCCCAGAAAAGGAAACAGAAATTTGACCTCTTTCCCATTGCCAAACCCTGCATACGCTATTGCTGCAGTCGGCGTAGACTGGTTAAGCGAGCATCAACGGTCGTCACACTGCAAACCAGGGCCTAGGCCGACTTACAAAGACGACGACGGCGACTAATAGCCCATAAATATAAAAAAAACCGGTGGCTAGCTACGGCGTTGGGCTTTGCAGCGTTCAATCTATGACGACTGAAATGAATCGACTGCCAACCGACGATCTACAATACATCGACGTTCCACCAACGTCACTGCACAGTCCATTAGCAACGTTGACCACCGAACTCGGCCGTGACAAATTCGTTCGCTTATTACATCAGTTCCAGGCGACAGCTTGCGGGGCAGAGCGGGGGCAAACGCGAGGGTGACTGCTGCTAACTCGGCAACGACTGCCACGGTGCCGTGCGTAATGCGTAGCGCCGCACCCGCAATATACTTAACGACGCAAATCAGTTGCGTCCACATCGGCTGCTGCACAGTCGTCCCTCGGCGTCCCCGTTCCGTCGTACCAGATGCTGGTCGTACGATCGGTAGGTTGCAACCAACTGCCATGCGTCAGCGGTATAGTCGTTCCTTGGGCGCCGACACCTTGGGTGGAAGGACTAGGAGTGTTGTGGAGTTGGCGGAAAGTAGCATGGGGGCTTTTATACCCATGTTGTTACTGTTAATAATTACCGATGAACAGTTAGCTGTAATTCTGGAAATGTTCGACGTTGTGAAAACGGCTTTGACTGTAACAGTTTGAACAGTGTTTTCTAAATTTCGACTATTCTCGTCCGATGATGGTCGGTTTCGATTTATATTACTTTTGCCAGTTTGCTCCTCGAAAGACCCGCTATGCTGAATTAGAAACCACCCACAGTGTGACGTAATACCACCCAAGAATATGTTTTACAATCTGCGCTCGCCGCCGCTGCACTATTTCCGGCTGTTGTTCTTCGACAGCCCTTCCCTATGCTCTGACGCCGCTGTACACACTGCAGTTTTTCCGGATCTGTCGCGCGAGAGATAAATGTGACTGGGACGAGGGATTGTTGGTCGTTGTTGAGTTCGACTTTGATGCGATGCGTGCAGTTATCGCATGACAGCTACAGCTTGCAATGCCGTGCCGATCGAGACCTGAAAGTCAGAGATCACGGCGGTCACAGAGCCTTGCACGGCTCACTGATGACGTGATAGATCAATGGATAGGCTTTAGGCCAATACGCTGTGTCCCAAAAAAGCATCCCCAACATTTTCGACTGTAACTTGAAAACCAATTATTAAATTTTGATAATGTTTGGTACGAATATTCCTGACAAAACGTGCCATCAATGACCGTTTGGTTTCCCGTCTCACCCAATGTGTGCTTCTGCACTTCTTATGAAAGCAGATCAAGCGAAATGTGTTGAAATAAACAAAAAAAACTTGAAAAAACATCCGCGTAACTTGAATAAAGATAAGCAAATTTTAGTAATTTTTGGCAGAATTTTGTTGGCACAACTGGCTATTAAATAAATGTTTTAGTTTTTGTTTCACCAAACGTCTGCTTTTGCATTACCTGGGGAAAGCAGACCAAGAATAATTCGCGTTAAAATGAATGAAAAAACGTCAATAAATTCCGAGTTAATTAATCCGTATAATTTTTTTTTCATTGTCAGTGTGTTTCACTATCTTAATCTGTGGGCCCAAACAGCCAGTCTATTACAAGGTTTGACTCTCATGCAACAGTGTGTCTACCAGATAAAGTTCAGGAATGTTTGTGAAGTCAAGAAGCGACTGGTACAGCCTGGATTGGTTTGGAGCAGAACATAATCGATACTACTGAAATGAATGGAGAAAGCGTCTCCTTGCCTGTGTTCGCATAGTGGGCCAACACTTCAAGAAATTTAATGCCGGCAGTTGAAAAATGGACAACTGAATGAAATGTCAGCTAAAGTGTCAGAAAATAATGTAAACAAAAAATATGTTTTACGCGTTATGTTAATTGAGCAATCATATCGCATCGGAAAAAGTGATATTTCGCTGGTTGTGTTTTCCCCAGGTAGTGTAAAAACAAACGTTGGGTGAGATGGGAAACTGAATGGTCATTTGATGGCAAGTTGTGTCAGGAATATTCCTACCAAAAATTAACAAAATCGAATAATTGGTTTTCAAATTACAATCGAAAATGTCAGGGATGCTTTTTGGGACACAATGTATATCACGTATTCTGTCAATACTGTCAGGGACGTTCGCATACCGCGTCAGTAGATCAATGAGGACGTGAATACTTATTTTGACTTGTCGTTATTATCGGTTTAGCAATTCTGCTAAAACACGATACAAGGAGTACGTTTCTCTGACGTAAATGACTCAATTTGACCACAACTTGTAATCTCTACAACTGTCAGCAGGACTAGTCGTGTATGGGGTCGGCGATGATGCCATGGGACAGGACGTTGATGAATTCCTGTAAAGTTGTATCCCGTTCCATCCAAGTGCTTTAGAGAGGTGCACGAGTGTCAGAGACATAAGGACGGACAGACACGCGTCGCAGTTGGCGGAATCACTTTCACCGATGCTTCCTCAGAACGAGTAGGCCTATAGGCCTAAACGGCTTCAAACAACGGCGAATCGACACTCATATGCAGACGTATGCGGTGAATTAATGCACACTGATATACCAAAAAAAATCATGCTGCTGTCTCACTCTCATAAGGCAATAAATACATCTATAACTGACAGTTTGATCAATCAGAGCGCAATTGTACAGCGCCATATGTCGCGAGTCAGGCGCGCTATTTCCGGCCTGTACGCGCATGCGCGTGAACGGAGGCCAGCTGTTCCGTAGGCTATATCTCTGTGCATGTTCGTCATCGATTGACTATTGCGTTACGGTATATGTTTGGAACTTCGGAGTAGAAGCCGTTGGCCGATTGTGCTGACTGCGGGTCTAATACTTCGCCGTTTGACATCGTTGTCCACGCATTTTATAGACCTAAGCTTATCGATCTGACACAGAGCACTGTGCACGACCCAGTGCAATGTCTAGTCCACTCTACAAGTGTTTTTGCGTAATCGGAATTCAGATCAATTTTTGCAACAGAATTTGGGCAGTGCCGCGCACACAGTCAAAGGATATAGCAGGGATGTGGTCTCGGTCGAGACGTCTCGGTCTCGAGACGGTCTCGAGACGTACTAACGTCTCGTCTCAGTCTCGGAGCAATATGTCTCGGTCTCGGCCTAGTAGGTCTCGTCTCGGGTCTCGGGCCATTGCGTCTCGTCGAGACGTTTTGTGCAGGTGCGCGCCGTGCATACTGTAGCTGCAGTTAGAGCGATACTAATCAGGATGACATTTGTGGCTTAGACATATTCGTTTATAGTGTTCTTACTTTTTCATTTACTTATTTATCATAAAGCAGAATTATGTCATGTCAGTCTTTTTCGTCATAAAATGAACTAGTCGCAATGAAGATAAAGTGATGATGTCAGAATGAATACTATCGGCCAAATGCAGACGACGTATAATAAGGTTATAATCAGCTGTTGTTTACTAATTTCAGTTGCTTGCAAATTGCGATAAACATAATGGCTCATGTCTACAGCGCACTGCAGTTGCAATTCTTTATGGTGCAAGCCATTAATTATTCAATGATAATTGTCAAAATAAAGTGCAAAACCCACAATATCACAAATAGAAAGCGCTTACCATGGTACGAGTTAATTAATCCGTATAATTTTTTTTTCATTGTCAGTGTGTTTCACCATACGTCACGGGAAACGTCTCGGCGTCTCGGGGAGTCGTTGAAGCTCCCGAGACTTCAAAAACTGGGCCAGCGTCTCGGAAGCTGCAACGTCTCGTCTCGGTTTCGTCTCGGTCTCGTCTCGGTCTCGGCTCAGAAGGTCTCGTGCACATCCCTGGGATATAGGTGACAGAAACTTCACAGAAGCTGCATCGCGATTCGCGACTGTGGAATAATCTGCCGGTCGAACTTCGACTAGTTTTGTTCTGAACAATTTAAACGACTACTAAAACGATCTTGTTCGATTGAGGCTGCAGCGCATTGTGAATTTTTTTGTTTAATTCCGCCGGCTATAAGTGAATAGACTTACTTACTTGATGACGAAGAGAGAGAGAAGCGAAAGGTCGCATTTAACTAGTGGCTTAGAATGGCAAGCCGTCAGAGCGCCGATTGCCATGGTCATCTGTCATCTTCGATCGGTCGCCGTGTCAGCAGCAGCAGCAGCAGTCAACGACTTCGTGGTTTTTCTCGTCTATATTCAGATTAGTCGCCCTCAAGCCAGACCGATTGGTTTGTGAACGGCATTGTTAACGGAGCCAACTATTCATTAGACCTATATAGTTATTTGATAGCAACAGCCAACCGATGATATCTGTTCAGAAATCATTATAAACAATATACTTGTAGCCTACCACTGATTTATCTGCAGTTTTCCGTTGATTTTACAAACAGTTAGGTAACATTTTATGGTGGCACTGCGAATGAAACCCCGGGAACATAGAAATTCTGGCTTGAAAACCAGCGGGGCGCTAGTCCTTCACCAGTCCTCACCCAGGCATAAAGGTAGCGGTCAACGGCTTCTTCTTCGAAGAAGGCGGATGAAC
>Ga0056128_1012062_pt1 | contig 10595 bp, 9 predicted proteins | sample WorMetLIZISLAND2_FD_71113 | JGI IMG/M metagenome (GOLD analysis project Ga0056128, IMG submission 71113) | Marine gutless worms symbiont microbial communities from Max Planck institute for Marine Microbiology, Germany - Olavius geniculatus... ... | reverse complement strand
CACGACAGTTTGCCGGCCGCTGACTGCACGGACTGACGATCGTACCCACCTTTGTATTTCGTAGTTAATTTTTAGGCTCCCTCGGGAACGGAGTACCGAGGGTTAAAAAAATAATAATAACAAAATAATACTGTTCTTCAAATGTTCATTTCACAACAAGCATGGGCCTATTTTCTACTAACCGAGATTGATTTCACTCTTGTGACAAAGTGCTTGTCGCTTGAAAACATTGCACAATAAATTCTCAGAACAAATAAATCGATCGAGAAGACGAGAAGTACGAATAGCGATATGTTGGCTCACAGGCAAAAAGCCAAAGAAATTCTGACACTCCAGCACAATGTCATTACTCTTAGTACAGAGTATCTTCATAAAAACACGTGTAACTATGAAGTCCAGTAAATGTTTGTGACGGGATGTAACCGGACACGCCCCGATTCCGTACAGCATTCGAGCTATACATTTTGTGTCTAGCATCTGTTACGGACAGACGGACAAACGACAACCGTACCACAGACGCCTACAGCATAGCTGTAACGCGCCAAAAACAAAATTGACACCAAAATCCGATTGGCTGAGCCTTCTCCTCTTCTCCATAGAGTGGAACAAAATCGCCAGAAGTCTTTGTGCACAAATTACGACTAGGCAAATGCCATCTAAGTTTTCACTTGCACAGCGAAAAACGTTAGCGGAAACGAAAACGAAAATGATAATAAAAGTCGAAATTTAATTCACACTGCTGTTGGCGGCTTAGCAGCGCCATCAGCCGCAGCGCAGCAGCAGCAGGAGCTGCAGCAGCGGTGAGCAGCATATTCAGCTGCTGCAGCCCAGCGACCGGCGTCTATTCACTGAACGGGCACCGGGAAACAACGCTTGAAACAACAACGCTGCTTCAAGCTGCCTGTGTATCACAGACAGCAGTGAATCAGTGAAGCGTGACTGACTGCAGAAAATGGGTCGAATCGTCGGTCGGAAGCGTTCAACTCTGAAAGGCAAGCAGCAAGCCCAGTCAGGGACAACGGAGGATGCTACGGCGCAGCAGACGGAGACCGTTCATCGTCGCAACGTGCATCTGTTTGCACAGCCCGTGATACTGGCGTTCCACATCATCCGCTTCGTGGCTTTCCAGCTCTGGCTGCTGCTGTCGCTTGTCTGCAGGGTGGGTTCCAACGTGCTGGCAACGCGGACATCACCGACCACCGAGGCGTCACAGACGGCTGAGCAGGAGCAGGCCGAGACTAGAAGGACCTCGTCGTCGTCGACGTCGTCGGTCGTCGAGATGACACGACCAGGACCCGGCTCACCGGGCCGGGCTGCCGCAGCACCCTCACCTAACACCGGGCCCGGGGGCGTGGGTTACGCCCTTCGTCCCGGCGCTCCCGTCTTAGCCCAGCAGAAACATCATCATCGAAAAGCGTTCGAGTACATCTCCAAGGCGCTCAAACTTGACGAAGATGGCAAAGGTTCGACAGCGTTCTGTCTTTTGTAACTTTTTCGGTTGTTTCTTGAACGTTTTTCCATCGCACATTATGGTCTTTTCGCATCTTCACATCTTGATTATGAAATTATGATTTTATTGTTTCTAGATTTGCTTAGCCTTGATGTTTTAGAGTAAGCCTATATTTCACCGTTTGCGGTTTATCAGATAGTTGTTAACGCGTAACTGCATTTTTTTACGATAAAAATAGTGCAGCTATTCAATAGGCCTAGTAATTTAGTTGCACTGGCTATTAGCATAATATATACTGCATAAAGTGTGCCACTGACTTTAAATCGTCTGTCATCTAAATACGAACGACGATTTAAGTTGATAAGTGAAAAATTTTGTATACGTTTTTGTAAATGACAGTGTTTAACAGAGCATCAAATTAGTGCACAGTCGCCCGCAGAAAATTTTTTCGGGTAGTGAAAACTTATTTGCCTTATAGTCATATGAGTGGTATTAGTTCTTGCTGTTGTTCGCTAGGTCGGAAAGGCCAAGCAATAGAACTCTACTTGAAAGGAATTGAGGAACTAAACAAAGGAATAGCGCTCGATGTCAGCGGACAAGGTACGTCGTATAAGATAGTGCATGACATTGCATAACTTCACGACTGCTCTACTTGATTATAGCTGTTTCATAATGACGCAAAAAACTAGGAATTGTAATACGTAACTGGTCTAACTGATTTACTATTTTTGATCTACGGAGAAGACTGTATGTAGCACCCTTTATTTTAACGCGCGATAGCAGAATGCTTCGCGCGTCTTAGCCATCGTCTAAACGTCTGTTCGACCATCCGTCCGTCACACTCGTGAGCTGTATAAAAACGGTGCGCGATAGGACTACCAATTTCCACTATAAGCTGCCTCAAGTACTCTAGTTTTGTACGACAAAATTTCTTGCTTCTGGGTGAGGGGGTTCCCCTCGAACGAAGGCGTCAATTAGGGGTACTCCCTCTAAAACTACGTTATTTTGTCGTTATTGGCTCGTCTACTGTGAAAACGCTTGCAGATAGGTACAGATATGCTGCTTATCATAACAAGCACTGGTGACGGGATTCTTAGATTTATCAACATCGATGATCTTGAACGACCTTGAACCTCCAAAAGAGGCGTTTTTGATGAATTTTCCGCAATTTTTGACTGCAGCGCACATTTCAACAGCGAATTGCGACGAAATAGCTGAAGATGGACCAAAACCACCTGCATATGGAATTTTTAGCATTAAACGCAAATTTTAACAGTTCAGATTCCGACCTTTTAGGTTCCAGGACACCTGAGCAAGCGGGCGTTAAAGACGGCTACCCACCAAAAAGGGGCTATTTTTACCGTTATTGGCTCGTTTAGCGTAAAAAAACAGTTGGAGATACGCATAGATGCTGCTTATCATAGCAAGCATTAGTGGCAAGCTTTTTAATAATGTCAACATCAATGACCTTGAATGACCCTGAACCCCCAAAACAAAGGACTCAATGTTTTTTTGCAATTTCTGGCTGCAACGCACATTTCAAGAGTGAATTGTGCCAAAATGGCTGAAAATAGACCTGGACAACCTGCGTATAAAATTTTTAACATTGAACGTACATTTTAATTATCTGAGTTTCGATTTTTTTAGGCTCTTAGGTTCAAGGAGTCTTTCGTACAGAGGCCTCAAATTTTGGTACTCCGTCAAGACGCAATATTATTCTATTGCATGCTGTACACGATTGTCCAGGCGGCGTGACCGCTGCTATCGCGCGTCACGTGGGCTTTGATCAAATTATTTGTTGTCACTTTGTGACTAGTAACAAAACAACATTAGACTAAGAAGAAATTTGAGCTAATGCTCCTAATATGCGCGAGAGCCTATATAGCAGTTTCTGTTTGCAGGTAATCTTGGTCTATCTCCATCCATTTCGTCGCAATTCACTCTTTTGCAGCCATAAATCGCCAAAAATCACTAAAACCCTTATTTTTAGAGTTTAAAGTCTTTTAAGGTTATCGATGTTGACATTTTTAAGAAGCTCGACGCCAGTGCTTGTTATGATAAGCAGCATGTCTGTGCTTATCTGCAATTATTTTCACGCTAGACAAGCCAATAGCAAATAAATAACCACTTTTTAGAGAAGCACCCTTATTTGACACCTGCGTGCGCAGGCCTCTTTGAATCTACAGGGTTTGGGTGTCGACTGCTAAAATCAACATTCAATGCTAGAAATTTCATACGCAAGTTGTCTTGGTCTATCTCTAGCCATTTCGGCGCAAATCACTCTTGAAATGCGTGTCGTAGCCCGAAATCGCGAAAAATTTACTATAACCTGTATTTTGGGGGTTAAAGTCATTCAAGGTCATCGATGTTGACATCCCTAAGAAGCTCGTCGCAAGTGCTTGTTATGATAAGCAGCAAGTCTCTGTCTATCTGCAACCATTTTCACGTTAGATGAGCCAATAGCTGTAGAATAAGTTGAATAACGCCTTTTAACTGGGGGATGCCCCTCTTTCTCCCTTTCGTTTTGGGAGACCTCCGTCGCCCAGCGGCATGAAATTTTGTCACGAAATACTCGTACTAGAGACTATTGCCTATTATAGGGTGAAAAGTGAAAACCCGAAGTCTCTATATCTCCTGGGCTCCGATCGATATCGGGACGTGACAGACACCGAGACACCAAGACAGAATTACCATAGCTAATACGTGCTATGGCTATGCTAGTTCTCGCGCGTAAAAATGGCAAGTAAGAACTAAATGTGCAGGCGTTACAATTTTAAAAGACATGAGACATTGCAGAACATGTTAGTAGTAGAGTTACGAAATGCGTTTGAAACGTATTTTGCGCGTAAATGTCGGTTACATAATTTTCGCCTAAATACACTTTTGGTCGTCGACATAATTTATCACCATCACTTCGTCGTCATCCGTAGTCATTGCAGTAGTCTACACTATCTGCTATTGGACTGTTGTCGTGCACAGGTGATGTGTGGGAACGCGCGAAAAATCTGCAGGAAAAGATGCAAGCAAATCTGCAGATGGCGAAGGACCGACTCGACGTTCTAGGTACACTTCATCCCAACAACGTCAGCTGAATATTTGTATCGCAAAAATAAGGGTTAAAGTTGCGTCGGTTAGTGAGCAACTTACAAACAAATTTGGACTTTCGATGTGGCAACGAGGGCCCGTGTCTAACATACTGTTATTTGGAGGACACACGATTGTCTGTCAAATAGCATCTCATTTCTTCCAGCGGCTTTAGTATGGTGCACGAGTGTGACAGACAGACAGACAAACAGACGACGCCACGGTAACATCTGCCAGTTCACTCATAGATCTAGCTTAGCTGTAACGCGTGCTTTATATTTTGCAGCCATAACTTTCTACATAAATTCGATACCAAAATTAAATTGACACATAAGCAACAAGCAGAACGAATGAATTCATTAAATTCCAACCTTTAATGTTTTCGTTCGCACATAGAAATAACGAATTTGCGTAGCTTATTAATCGCGATTAATTTTTTCTCATAAGATTGTCCCAGCTTTGTGATTAAAGTAATTAATTGATCATCAACTGATAGATCAATTACGTCTGCGAACTTTGGCCAACTATCGACGCACAGGTATCGAACGCAGGAGTATAATCAATATATTGCCGATCACTACGCGATATCGCAGTGACTGACCCCAGTGCATATCGAGATGCGATCGATGTAGTGTGGTTGTGTGCTCATCAATATGACTTGTCACGCAGAGATGCGATACGTCAGCTCGTGAAAGTGGATCACGATATAACGCGGTGTAGCGATACAAAACGATTGCCTTGAGCCCAAACCCCACTACGCCGACTTGTTGTGCATCAGCTGTACCGTGTTTCATAGTATGTTATAAAACAAATCCACTATCTGATGTCTCTTATTTTCAGTTGATAAGGTTTTGGCTATGGTTCAGCTTTAGGCGGACGGCCGCACACAATATGTCGGCCAGTGGTGTCGTCGCCGGGGAGACACGGCGAGGATAATTGTCCCTTTCCCCTCCCAAATTTTGGGCTGTCAGAAAATTGTCGAAAAATTTTCTTGTCGAAAAATTTTCGTTCAAAAATGCAAAATTATGTGCTGATAACATCTCCATTTGAAGGAATTTAGGAGCAAAAATGAAATTGTGAGTATCCCGTTGAAAACTTGCAGCGGTCTGTCGGATAATTGCAATTTTTTGCCCTGCTTATTTTTTAACTCAAGATGTCGCTGTTGTCCTTGCTAAGCCTTTTACCATCTGCAATACTTTGTCGTCATCATAATATATTTGTTCAAATTCGACTTCTGCGATATTACCCAACTTATACATGCAATTGTATTTAAATGATTTCTGCGTCTTAGATGTACCGTCTATAACTGTCTGTACTGTTGCAGTTGTTCGTTTGATTGCGTTCTCCGGTACACGGCCTGCTGTTGTTGTATAAAGTTGGCAGACTCAACTTTTACAAAGCAAACACAAGATACATAATACGTTTAGAGTATGCAAATGAAGAGATGTCTCGTAGCCTAGTTGTCCGAAAGCTATGGAGTAAAAACGCCTTAACAAAACTTGCTTTAAAAAAAACTATAGCTACATACTGAGCAAGTGCGTGGATGCAATATGCATGGTTAAAAACACTAACATTCAAACAAATCAAGTATCGTTTTGTGTCCGTTTGCTAATAGCTGTCTTTGTACAACATTCTTATTAAGAAATCTCTTTCGTTTAAATGCGTTGTTTTAGAAATTAAACTATCCTTTCAGACATTCGCAAGTTTGCTTCAATGCGCTCTCTATCTTCAACCTAGAAGGTTTATCGATAATTTGGCTTTAAGGCTCTATTAGTCCCCTATCTCGGCTTTCGCACTTCCGATTTGGTGGGATTCTCGCAGACTTTGTGCGCGATATAAATTTACTTGAATATTTTGTCAAGTTGTGCGCCTGTTTGTGTTACCGCGCAGCAACGGACAGCTACGCGCCGCCGACTGAGATGACTTCAAGTCGCAGTTCTGGCGGAATAACACCAAGAACCACAACATCATCATTATCATCATCATCATCGCGACGACCTGAAACCATGACATCATCGGTCGCTGCAGAGCGCAGCAACACGCTGCCGCGCGCAGCAGCCGGTCACGTGACCTCTACCAGTCCGCTGCCGGTGCACCGCCAGTCGTCCGCCAGTAACAATCCGCCGAGCGTGTCGCCGAAACAAAGTCCGACCTGGCGTAGAAAGACATTGGCCAGCGATCGAGAGGTTCGTCGGGATGTTTGTTGCTTTGACAAATGTTCTCGGTAGGCCTAAATGTAAAGTTTGTTCATAAACACAGTGGCATCATTTCAGTAAATCACTGCTGGTCTTAGTTTACGTAACGTATTATTCTTGCAGCAGTATAAGCACTGTTTCAAAGATGGGCCTACGATTTTCGTGGAAAAAATTAAAATCATAAACTTTTGATGGTCTTTAGACCCCAGTTTCTTTAAATGACAACCCTGCAGTTCAAAACTAACGATTAAAAACCGAAATAGGCAAAGAACACAAATTAGTCTCATTGATACTGTCAATTCGCATTTACCTAAATTGATGCTAATTAAAATGATGTCACCGCCGACTGAAATCTGTCTGCAGTGAACGGTAGTTTCGTTATTAACAGAAACCGGCGTCGGCCAGCCGTAAGTAGTCAAATCCGAGTAACACTTTACATTATCAGCAGCTATTCTTTTCACAGTTGCACTTCGATATTTTGTGTAAATTTTTAAGTCGCCGTTATTTTGACATTGACTGTTCCAAGCTTATTAACAATAAAAAAACGTTGAAAAACAGAGCAAAACGTTAAAACGCGTTTCATGAACATAAAAACGTATAGGCAACGTGTAAGTAAAACGATGACTGATCGAGGATGGTGTGTTATATATCAGCGGAATGGTGGGAGCGGCGGGACGAGTTCGCGGCGTCAGCCTCAGCAGCATCAGTCCAGACAAACCGCCGCATCATCATCATCATCATCGTCACAGCACAGCTTCCGCAACGTCGACAATCAGATGGTCAACCTCATCATGAACGAGATCATGGACCACGGGCCTCACGTCGGCTTCGACGACATTGGTTTGTGCCCGCCGGTCATAATAGGCCGCATTGCCGACCTTTCCCGTCCGTCTGTCTGTCCCGTGCGGGTTTCCAAGTCTCGTAAACGAAAACGCGTAGAAAAATCGAAATTGGTGTGAACGTTTACCAGGGCAAAAGTACGCATAACCAGTGTGGTGTAGCATTTTTAGTAAGTAAGTAAATAAGTAAGTAAGTAAGTAAGTAGCAAGTAAAACGTAAATTTATATGGCGCATTAACGCCAAAAAAGCCTCAAATTCAATTAAAAGGTCACGTTTATGGTCAGGTCACATTCATAGTCCTGCAGCTTTAGGCAGAAGGTCGCAATGGAGATCGATGTTTTTTCTAGTTTTAGCCGTTTAAAAATTTTGTTTGTCCTATTTCACCAATAGTGACAACTTCGTTTGTGTGCAATAAAGGCCTAACGCCCATTATACCGTACGAGGTTTCTTAGGGAAAAAGTGACGTCTTGGCCTAAACGAAATGCTGTAGTGAAATGCACAACCGATTCTGTTCTAACTCATTGACATTGTGTAATAGTTAAACAAACTGCATTTACCGTATTTATTCATATTTATTTCTTTTGGAAAACTTAAAACGCAAATAAGCATTAGACAGTTTTATTGTCTGTGACTGTTCATTGCGGCTTACCAGTGCGTACACACAGCAAGGATTTGGAATTCTTAACGTCGGTGATGATTTTTTTTCAGAATAAACTTAGACCTCAGTACTATACTAAGCATTTATATGTGTCTTTGTTTTTTTATCATTTTCGGTATGTTATGTGGTTGTTTTATAGCCCAAAATGTGTGGTTTCTGACCTCACAATGGACCACTTGTTGCTGAGAACACTGATAATGATTAATGACGAATCGTTCACATATGACTGTGATTGTAGCGGGACAGGAGACAGCAAAGCAAGCGTTACAAGAGATCGTCATACTACCAGCTCTTCGGCCCGAGGTACGCACTACGCAGTAGTAGTAACTACAAACATTTATTATGTTCCCACCATAATAAGCCGCATTACGGCTCTCGCCCGTGGATCCGTCCGTCTATCTGTCGCGTACGGGCTCCTAACTCAATAACAAAAGCGTAGAAAATCTAAAACTGGTGTGAATGACCTCCAGGTCAGTAATGTCGGTGATCGATTGTGCAGTGGGCCTGTACGACTCCCATCAACTAGACGGACCGCCGCATACATGTCGGTCGAATAAATTTTATTTCATTAATGTGCTATAATGTGTATTTAGGCTATTTGGTATTTTTTGAACCTGTAGCAGATAGGTCTAACTGAACTGAACTGAACTGAGGTTATTAAACACACTTGCAGCTCGAAAGCTAAATAGCTGAATATATGCAGTGACACATAAGTAGCAAAATATACACATCATGCAGAAAATGTCCCATTAGCAAAAGAAACTAATACGTCGTAGCTAGACAGAAAAAATACCAACAAAAAACAACAACAATAGTCCTAGTAGTCTATATGAAGTAAAGTGGGATAACTATTTGGTAGTTATAGAAATGATTTCTCTTAAAAAGTTTGCCTAGACAACACAGCCGCCTCCCGTTCCAACGTCCCCTCAGCTCCAACTATTTGGTAGATATTTTAGGTGCTAGAAGTTATGTAGTTGACTGATAGTTATTAAAGGCATAATTAATAAAAGAGCAATAGCGTTTTGTACGAGTACAAACTCTAGGAAATTTAGCAGAAGAACGAAGGCGTGACATAACTGACTGTTCTCTTGGAGCTGAGAGAAGACAATGAAGGCAAGAGGAAGGCCGCGCAATATTTAGAAACAACCCCCGAGAGAGATCATCTCTACGACTGTTGACTGGCAAGGTCTATTGCGACTTCTGCGATATTACCCAACTTATACGTGCAATTGTATTTTAAATGATTTCTGCATCTTTGATATACAGTCTATAACTGTCTGTAATGTTGTAGTTGTTCGTTGGATTGCGTTCTCCGGCACACGGCCTGCTGCTGTTTGGGCCTCCCGGCAATGGAAAAACAATGCTGGTTAGTTTTCATAATGTCCGCTATCCCCTTTAGTAATTAATGCTGAATATAAATGTACAAAACATCAGTTTATACACTTGTTAACGGCGACATGCAATGAGTGACACATCAAAAACAGCAAAAATCATAAAAGGTGATATCACTCACCATCACATCGCCTAACTGTCAATGTGCTGTTGAATAATATCACCTTTTTATGATTTTTGCTGTTTCGATGTGTCACTCATTGCATGTCGCCTTTAACAAGTGTACAAACTGATGTTTTGTACATTTATATTTGCTGTTTTATTACAATAACAAAGTTTTAATGTTGATGGTCAATTATAAACCATCTGCTTTATATGGCTATGAAGACACTAAACTTTCAATATTTTGGGGGTCACGATTTTGATCTTTAGGGGTTACGTGACGTCATCGGTTCATCGGTCACGTGACCATTGGACTCGGCATATATGGTTTCCTATTGGCGGCCCATTGTAACCATGCATCTATCTTGCACCGTTATGGAGATATGGAGCCCCAAAGATAATGAGGTCACGATTTTGACCTTTTGGGGTCGCGTGACATCATTGGTCACGTGACCGTTGGACTCAGCATATGTAGTTTCCTATTGGTGGTCCATTGGAACCATGCGTCTATCTTGCACCCTTACGGAGATATAGCGTTTCAAAGATAATAGGGTCACGAGTTTGACCTTTTGAGGTCACGTGACGTCATAGGTCACGTGACCATCGGACTCGGCGTGGGCACTTTCCTATTAGTGGTCAATGATGACCATGTGTCTATTTTGCACAGATACGGAGATACGGGGCTTCAAAAATTTTGGGATCACGAGTTTGACCTTTTGGGTCACGTGACGTCATCGGTCACGTGACCATTGGTCTCGGCATATGTGGTTTCCTATTGGTGGTCCATTGGAACCATGCGTCTATCTTGCACCGTTACGGAGTTATAAAGCGTCAAAGTTGCATTTGCCCATGTTAAAGGCCAAAAGTTCAGTGC
>Ga0056128_1012061_pt1 | contig 10595 bp, 6 predicted proteins | sample WorMetLIZISLAND2_FD_71113 | JGI IMG/M metagenome (GOLD analysis project Ga0056128, IMG submission 71113) | Marine gutless worms symbiont microbial communities from Max Planck institute for Marine Microbiology, Germany - Olavius geniculatus... ... | reverse complement strand
GTTATTATACAGTTATTTAATAGTAAATGTGTTCCTGTTTTGCTTTATGCACTTGAAGCCTGCTCGCTTAGTAAGTCGGATTTGTGTTCAATTGACTTTGCATTTAATGGGTTTTTTATGAAATTATTTAGGACGAATAACATTGAAATTGTTAAGAATATTCAATCGTACCTTGGTATATCCTTACCCAGCGTTGTCATGGGTAATAGATCGGTAAAGTTTCAACTGAGTTTCGGGCTTTTCGCTCGTTAGTTAAGGTATGTTACCCAGTGTTCTGACAGAGAAACGTTGTTATAAATTTAAACCGGTCAATTTGAAATAGACGTTTGATCACTCAGTATTTGTCAGTTTATTGATATGTGTTCTTTTTTTTCTCTCATTGTTTGTATTGTAAATACGTTGTAATTGCTACCATCTGTTGTGGTGAATAAAGATGTTCAAAAACATAATTATAGTTTTAAGTGTATCACGAGCGATTTTGCTTTTTATGTCAGTTTCGTCCGACGTGTCTAAGCCACCAAACTTCATAACATGCTTTTTAAAACGTACAGGATGTGCCAAAAATGACCCAACTTGTTTTTGTCAGAACTTCGTCAAATCTCCACCAAATTTGAGAATTTTTGGCATACAGATAGCCAAGACGATAGAAAGATGTAATAGGTCTCAAAAAACAGTCAGAATCTTTTTTGTCATAACTTTGTCAAATTTTTACCAACTTTAATAATTTTTGGCACACAAATGGCCTAGACAATAAGATTATGCAAGATGCACTAATTTTTCACTTCACCCAATTTATGTCATCGAACTACAGTGTGAAACACAGATGCTCCAGATTGTTACACTACACGGCCGTTATTTGTATCAGACTGCTCACTTTTGCATCATCAATTTGACAGAGGATTCCACGTGGTTTAATAATTTTGTGGTAGTAAATATTTCGCGTTAAACAAATAACAAAATAGCAAATTTCTTCTCAAGTCTGCTAGGAAAAGATTGTGAAAATTGGTCAATATTCAGCCAAGGTATGAAAAAAGTACAATAGCTTACTTTTTTTAGCCCACTTTGTATGTATAGACAAATAAATAATGCTTTTAGCGGTTAGCAATATTCAGTAGATGCCAAACGCTTCGCGAAGTAAATTATGTGACGTTAGTATTAAAAGCTAACATCAGTATTCTATACGGAAATCTAGCGTAACGTTTGCGTTGTCGTGGACTCTGTATAGTGGTCAGTTAATTGCAAAGTTACTTAGTCTGTCAATAATTGTTATCAAGGCACCGTGGACCAACAGTAGCTGCTTCTATGAAGTAGCATAAGAAGGTTGACGCCTCAAACAGCTTAAAGTGCTGATTTGAGGTTATACTGTGGAACAGTCGCAGTTCAAGAAAGGATGATCTCTCAGCCAGCTAAGGGTGCTGATTTGGGATCATGTCTTGATGGGGTTCATTGGGATCTTACAGATACCCATGGCTGATTGCTTGATTGGTGTCTGCCTGATCTGTGGTCTGATCGTGTGCGCTGTGTGGCTTCGCTGTCCTTGTCATGTCTTGGGTTGGGCGGAGCATTAATGATGCGTTTAAAGAGAGTACCCAAATTTGATGCCCTTTTGGGTGGTTAATTAAGGGGTTAAAACTTAAATTATTAAAATGTACGTTTTATGCTAAATTTTTATGCAGGTTGTCATTAATTTTGGTGCAACTCACTGTTAAAGTAGGCGTCACATCTTAACTAAAAAACCAATTTTTGGATTTCAAGGTCATTTAAAGACATTAATGTTGGTATTTCTAGATAGCTCGTCAGCAGTGCTTGTTATCATAAGCAGCAAGTCTGTGTCTATCCGCAACCGTTTTGACGATAAATTAGTGTATAATAGCAGTATGATGCATTTCTTTGGTGTCTCATCTGTTATGGGCCACGCTTTATGCGTTTCCATTATGCGTTCTGGTCGCAAAGGTTTAATCCAACTTGCTATTGCAACTCGACAATCATCTATAAATTCTGTTCGCAACTGCCAGTTAATTTTCCACACACTCATAACACTGCAGTATGTAGACGCTACATTAGGAACATTGTTTTCAATAGGCCTATACGTATACTCAGATGGTTGCAGTTATTGCACAGCGTCTAAACATAATGAAAGCATACGAGCATAGTTTACTGTGAGCAGAATGGTGGAGGTCGTCGGCTTGTGTCGATATCGGTCATTCCATAAAACACGTGTGTCTGTGTTATAAGGTTGTCCGCACATGCAAAACGAAACAGAGATAACACATCAAAACAATCTGAATTGCTTTAAATTTATTTTAGGTTTACTATGCAGCCATCCCGGTAAATCGCAATAGGCGTATTGCCTGTCGCGTCTGTCCGTCCGTCCGTCCGTCTGTTTGTCTGTGCGAACGAGCTCTTTTCGTAACTTGAAAACTATGAAACGCAACTAAATCAGCGAAACCAAATTGTTTCTGTTCTATTTCACGTGTGCGGACAGCTTAACCCACACAGACCCATTTAGTCGGCGAATATTTTTCTTCGCAATTTCACCCACGTTTTATGTCTTAATAAAAGCTAATTTATTCCGCGATGTCGAGCGTTTCGTGGCAGTATCGAGGAACAATATGCAAATGATATGCAAATCACCTACGTTTAGTTTACGCAGCCTGAATTGTGTCGAGCAACATTTTCACAGAACTATGCTTCCGCCAACGGCAAGCGCTAAAGACGTTCAGTTCCACACTTCCTCATTTCCTACTGTTATCATAGATGTGATAAACGTTTACAACGTTTACAAAAAAATCTTTGTAAACGCGTTTATTATTTTGTCAACGTTTATCTCAATAAAATTACACGAGCGAAACGAAGCAAAATTATGACAGCGACGAAGATAATTAGTGGACAGGACAGCTCAACTTAGTTTTCACGTAGCTATGAGATTAAAGTGAGTAAATTCTGGGCACTTTTGTTAAATAGTTGTCACAGAACTGGAGTAAGACATCCTTTGACAATGAAAAAACTTTTATTGGAATTTGGAATTATCCAAATAATAGGCCTAATATTCAAACTTACGCTCTGTGAACGTTTACTTTTAGTTTACAAACGTTTACAATCTTTTTCCTAACAAACGCGTTTATTAACGTTTATTATAATTTTTTTGACGTTTATCGCATCTATGACTGTTATTGCTTAGAACAACAGTTTTTCTATTGTATTTTCAATAAAGTTAACAGTTAACAGTTTAGCCTACCCTACTTGCGTAACGGTCGAGCTGATGGCACGAGTTGTCGTCTGTCTGTTTGTTTGTCCGTCTGTTACTGATATATTGTGGCTAAACGGTGAGAGATAGAACCAAGGTTGCTATTGATCACTAATAAGAAATCGCATCCGCCTTTTTCCGATTAGATGAAAATCATGGATCTTGCAGGGATGAACTTGAAGGTCACTGACAACCAGTACGGTCGGCTATCCTAGCGACAGCTGGGCTTCGTTTTTATTTTTCTTGTATAGTGTTTGCGCGCACGCGTGTATGGTCATGTACGTAGGCCTATGTACGTATGTACGAAATACAGGTTGTAATGGCTACTACTCGTATTTTGATGAACAAAGACGTGCATATAAATTAAAGTTTTTACTGCAATAAGCTGTCGGTGCTCGTTACTGAATGCAGTGTTACACTGACGTATACGGTGTAAATCCAGGTTTATGCATCCGTTGCGTGCACACTAAAGATCTGCCTCCAATTGTACGCGTATAATATACAAGGGGAGATCATGTTTTCATAAATACTGGCTGTCGTTACGTATACATCGTGCAGTGGTATTGTTGTAGGAATACCAATCCAGTTCCGGGAACGCGCTGTCGTGGCGGCGACAAATGAACGCGGTCACTTTATGACACCGGTGGGTATTTTATCTCTACTCGTTGACGTATCACGGCACTGATGATGCTGCGGCATTGCGATTATAGAACTTAGTCATATTCGTGTTGTGTCCAGTGGGCAGGCCCATGCTCGGAATGCTGAGGCGAATGTGTATAAATCTCCACTGGTTCAAAGTAGTTTGGTTTAATGGTAGAGTATCAGGAAGGTACAGAAGTTTCTCCGATAAATATTTTTACCAGATAGTGCGGCAAAACGTCTGAGGAGTTGCGTAATCGTTCACATGATCGCGTTATTGCAACATTACTGTAAAGCAAGCAAAGTAATGTTAAAAATCAATCGATATATTTTTTTTATTTTTGTGGCTTACCTTTTTGACACGTTCCGTGCTGATATTAAAATCAAAACTTTATTCAGGTTACGTTTTTATGTTATTTAGCACTTAATTTATAAAACTATGATATATTTATTATACAATGCATGCTATGACGGATTAGTCTGTTTCATTGTGACTTTATGCAGAAGTCTCTTATTAATTACGCACTTATTATTTTTTTAGCTTTCGAAACTGTTACAACGTGCACTTAGCGAATTCACTAAACGTGTTCACGACGTTCTGACCGATCGAGATTCAGTTCAGCGGCTAAATACAATCAGGTTGTCCATAAAAGATACAGTTTGAGTTTCAAAAAAAAACACCGAAGACTCGTGCATTGGCCACCACAGTTTCATCAATGTACAATTACAGTAATTAAACAATGACAGATTGCACGTAAACCACTGGCGTAGAGCAAACGAAATGAAACACCACATCCCACGCACTTTCAAAAATCATTTCTCCAAATCGTGAAAAAATTCAATGGTGTATAAAAGGCAAATGCGTTGCTACGACTTTTATTTCAACAAGTAGGCCTAACCTACAAGAAGCGACGCGTTCTTCGAGCTCACAATATGCAAAAATGCACCAAAAATCTTTTCAACGGGGAGCCTGCTGCGCGGCTGAAGTTTATAAGACAGTGATGGCTGCTCTGCCCCATATGAGACTCTGGAAATTGCAGATCCCTGGTGTCCCAAATCTTAAAATCGACCAGGGATACCCATTCCCCACTTCCCATCGTCAATGTTCTACGCTACTTGTTTCACACTCTCCCGGAAAATTTCACCTCTGCTGCCCGGATAGTTTTCCCGTCACGCCAGCGTATACGAACGAAAGACCAAGACAATCGGTCGACATGCTGCAGCGTCAGTTCACATGCACAACACCAAACAGAAACGACCTATACTCCACTACTTCGATTTGACGTCGACTTGTCGTCAGACAACAAGTCGTACAGCAAGCTGTACACAGTAGCGTAGCCAAGGGGCTAAGTGGAGCCAGACCCCCAACCCCCAAAACCAGACATAAGCATAGGTTTAAATTGCAGTAAATTTGCCAATTTGAGCAGTTTATTGTCAGAAAAATAACTAAAATTGTTGCCACCACATCTCATATTTTAAAGCTATAATGCACCAAATTCGATTTCGGCTGGGGCTCCGCCCCAGACACCGCTGGTGGAGCTTGCAGCACTCCCCCAAATTCCCCCCCAGCTGGATTATACGGGGTCCTACTTCTAAGGGGAGAGAGAGAAAAAGAGGGAAACGTGGAAAGGGAAAAAGGGGTAAAGAGGAGAGGAAAAAGGGCAGAGACGAAGGGGAAAGGTAAGGGAAGGGGGAAGGAGATAAGCCCCCAATTAACATTTCTGGCTATGCCACTGGCTGTACAGCATTAAGATATGATATTGTTGTAGGCCTATAGACCTATGTGTTGTAGGCCTAACGTGTTGTTACACAGCCTGTGTACGACAAATCCGAGACAGATCAAACTAGATGGAGGTAGGACTTAACACTGCATTGCGCTGTATGACATCGTATAGCAACTGCGTACACTTCGAACAACACGACACGACATTCGGCCATTAGCCTATAAAAAGTCATTAGCCAAAACTGTCACAGTCACTATAGCACATATTAGATTCTATACAACAAACTGTCAGAGTAACCCTCTCAACGCTGTATAATGTATTATAAAAGCGCTGCACAATTCAAATCAGTATCTCCGTTGCGTTTGAGGCGACGCGTACCTACCTCAGCCGACGAAAGGCGGTTGTCTCTATATCAGACCCGCAAATACTCCAAAAGTCATATGTCATCACATTTTGCATTTTGATTGTTTCGCAGGAATAGGGAAAAATCGTGCAGATATCGGAAACCTTTCGCGTTAAGATCCAGAAACAAAAATTCTTAGAAGCTTACGACTTCTGTGATGAGCGGATGAGCCTGATTTTGCCAAATATGTTGCAGTCTAAAAACTGTGCAATAAAAGAAACATCTCAAATATCTGTGCTCTCCAAATTAAAGTATTGTTATTATTATTATTATTATTTAAAGTAATAGCAGTTTCACTTTTCAACCGACTATTTACAGAAGGTTCTTTAAGCATCAGTTAAAAATTCAAATCTGCTGCAAGCCACAGAGAAGACAGCGGACGGCGTATAAACTATAACTGGCTGTATATGGCCTGGCCAACTAAAACGATCACAAGCTACTACGGCCGTACTGTATCTAAAAGTGAACTTACAACTGGGCAGAGTGACGTCGGAGTTCCACCGACAGTTCAACTATAACAGTATGTATATTGCCTATGCGAATAATACAGGAATGGAGGAAGCCTCTCGTTTTTGCACGCAGATGACTCATCGCCAATTTTCAGCTGCAAATACGCATAAAACCTCACAAGACACTGAAGTAGTAATGACAGTTTGAGTTTTAAGCATTTGCGAGTGCTTCTTAATTACGTTAAAACCATCACACCCTTGCGCGTACACATATAGCATATTTTCGCTACCTTTCCGCACGTTTCAACAACGATCATTAGACGGCCGAGCTACAGAAGCAGCTAGCGTGCAGGAAGTACAATGCGGCGGCCAGCTGTTGTCAATGATGGTGGTCTTGGCTCATTTCACGATGATGTGATGATTTCGACGTCGGAAGCTGTGCGATGCTGTGACGTAGCGTCAGTGACCAGTCCTACGGCGGTCTCTCCACGGTGACTGCAGGACCCGGTACTTGCCGCCACGTACGCGGGGGCAGGGCTCGCACTGGCCGGCGTGTACCCGGGACTTACCGTGTCGTCCTCTGACTCGGGGCAGCTCAGCACCGACATGGCGTCATCGTCGTCGTCGTCGTCGTCGGCGTGGCGAGTGGCCTGGTCGGCTCCGGGGCCGGGTGAGACGGGAGAGACTGGGAGGTCAGGCCGGGTGATGCCTCCCAGGTCGGTTTGAGGTACCTGTCGCCCCACGGCAGCCGCAGCCGCTGCCGCCGCCTGCATCAATGCCTCGGGGTAGAACGCCGACTCGGCGGCGGCGGCGGCGGAGAGCGGAAATGAAAAATACGTCGAGGACGACACGGGGGCAAGACGATCGACAGGAGAGGTGACTCCGGGACGATCTGCCGCGCCGCCGACGTGAATACCGTTGTTCATTGCAGACATCTCCAGGAACGGGTAGCGACCTCCTGCGGCGTCTGAAAAAACACAACAAGAACAGACACACAGTCAACTGAGGAACCGCGAGGAAATGCCGTGCCCCTCCAGAGCGCAGGGCAGGGGGTGACAATCTCCCTCTCCAAGTCGTTGAGCCCGTAGCCCTAGCCCAATAAGAATGCCGTGTAACGTCAGTCTCTAAATAACATTTTATTTGAAAGTTCATGTCATTGTACAACAGCGGATTGTCTATTTTATCATACCTTCAATGAATAAGTCGCTTGGTGGTGTAACGGGAACGAGCGAGACTGGTGACCGAAAGGTCTCAGGATCGACTCCGAGTCGGGTCACTGTCGGGTAACAATCTTGGGTAAGTTGTTTACACATATGTGCCTCTGTTCACCAAACAGTATAATTTGGTACCGGTCAGGGTGCGGTGACCAGTGACGCTCTCTGGCTGGGAAGGTAACCGCGGGCCTGGTGGAAAGTCATGGCAGCCTACCACCGGGTTTATGACTATGTCACCTGCAGGCTGACTGCCTAGACACCGGGATCAGCTCCGGCCCCTGCGCTCGTTAGAGTATGGGTACGTTTACGTTTACGTTTGAATGAATAAATGAATGAATAAATAAATAAATGAACGAATGAAGTGGATATGCTACTAAGTCTGTGACTCACGAGACCTAATGCTACCTTCTCAACTGAAAAGCATCACCGTCCCTTGGATGACTTGAAAAGACATTACGTATGCACGTGAAAAAAAATCAGTATCGACAGGTAAAAAGAACGAATGAATGGAGAACGAACAGCGCAGCCATAGAAAGTCGTTTATATATTTCTATCCGATGTCCGAAAGCGGCAGTTCGTACCAGAACGAGGACTGTCGAAGAAGCTTGCGGCGCGTCTGTGTGGCTCGTCAAGCGTTGGTTTGATGGCGGGAGGAGCGCCGGAGATCTGCGTTGAACCACCACTACCACCAGCAACAGTAGTGGGGACGGCAGTGCCGCTGTACCAGAGATGACGCACGTCCTGACGTCTTGCCTTCATCAATTGTTTGTACTCAGACACCCGCAGCTTGCGTCCGTCCACGATACACGTCCGTTTCGGCCGCGGTCTGGAGCAGAGAATAATAATAAAAATAAATCATACCGACATTTGTAAGGCGCACATTGTCAGCACGAAGCTGAATCTGAGTTGACATGGAGCTAAAAGATGTGTATATAAGCGGCGTGCATAGATATTAAGAGGAAACCCAACTCAAAGCTGCAGAACATCAGAACGGTGTTACCTGCCACTCGACACAGGCAAACATGCTCGCCTCAACCGTAGCCAGACAGGCCGGTACTGAGTTCCCTAAGAAAATAAAAGGCTGAGTTGACAGTCGCCCATCCGACTGGCGTAAAGCAACTACGCTGATCAGACTGACAATAAGTTTTAAAACAACGTTTGAAGGTTACACTTACATACATGTTTTATTAACCGACACATCAGTAAACTACGTAATACAAAGAGTAGAGTATAAAATGCTGGTGATTAGTATGTCTCACTTGTAATTTAGAATCAACATTCACACGTATTAAAAAAGCTACACGTTGTACAGCGTAAATGAGATTTTATGCTATTTTATGCTTTTCTACATTACAAAGAATTTCTGACGTAAACTGCGGCGTTCAGGTCTGTTATTACTGGACTATTGAGTTAACCAGAATAGCCTATCTGTCACGTATCTGTTACGCTGAGACTAAGATTCAGAGTTAGTTGTGTGCAGAAACCTGTATCTGTAGTCGGGATGTGTCTCCATGTGCAGTTTGCTGAGGCGAGACTGTTCCTCGTAATACGGCTGCTTGTCCGTGTTTGACATCGCCTTCCACTTTGCACCTACACCCGCCAAACAAACAATACTGTGTCAGTTAGCATATACGAAAGACAACGATAACAACAACAACAACAACAACTACTACTACTACTACTACTACTACAGAAGTGTTTGAAAACAGTGAACAAACCTCAATGTAATGCGCTCAATATCTCAATTTTTATGGATGTTTCAAACGAACTTAACCGCTTGCTTATTGCTAGTCGAAGTCGAACAAAACTGTCAATTTGGATAAAATACACGAAAATGCAGCAACAGCAGCAGCAGTAGCAGCAGCAACAAAACATTTTTACTACTAATTTTGATTTTTGTTTAACCGGCGCGCACGCACTTCATCGGAGTTTAGGCTGCGGTTAACTGGTTACGTGTGAAACAGAAACACATTTGCTTAACAGTTTTGCTGTTTTATGTTACAAGTACATTTAATCACGATGAAACCTTTGAAAAATCTTGAACCCTCTGAAACGTTTTTCGCAAATGCTTGACGAAACACAGCATAAGTCAAACAAACACTGTAATCAAAAAATTCCGTGACCATTCATACAGCGGACGTGAATTTTTCGCATTAATCAAATACCTAAACGAAACCGAAACCGAAACTGACCGAGTATTTTACTGATGCTGGAGTTGTGCATGTCCGGGCATGCTTTGAGTATCTTGCGCCTCTCCTCACGCGCCCACACCATGAAAGCGTTCATTGGGCGCTTGATGTGTGGGCGTGTCGGATCGTCACGTGATCCTTTACTTCCGCTTCCCGGCGAGCCACGAATTACCTTGGCGCTGTACATCTTTCCTGCAAACACAAAGTCAGCGAAACAGTGCAGTAACTTTTATCAGTACGACAGAGGAGATGTTAAGGATATCACAGACTGAGAAAAAAGTAACGAGGAATTATTTAAAGAGGCAGATACGGCGATACTTAATGAAAAGAATCTGTCAACGGCAGCTTGCTTTCCTGGTATAAGTGTTGAGAAGCCATAGTCTTGAGAATTTGGTGGTGACGAGAAAGATAGAAAGAAACAGACTGAAGTATCTCGATAGTTTGTGTAGAGTGTGGAAAGATAACGTGAGCCCAACAGAGCTCATCAGGGCTTCAGCTCTGGAGCGCACGGTCGCCATCGTCGTCAACGATGACACGACAACATAACACACCACTGCGGAGACACTGTTAGTGACGGCAAGTACGAGTGTAATAAGTAAGTAAGTAAATGATTTAACTAACCGTCGGTGTTGACGCACTCGCTGGTCGGTGGATGAGACGGTGACGTCAAGCTCTGCTGGAAGGCGCCATGGTATGCTGCCGACGAGAGCTGGGGTGGGAGATTCAACGC
>Ga0056128_1012058_pt1 | contig 10597 bp, 5 predicted proteins | sample WorMetLIZISLAND2_FD_71113 | JGI IMG/M metagenome (GOLD analysis project Ga0056128, IMG submission 71113) | Marine gutless worms symbiont microbial communities from Max Planck institute for Marine Microbiology, Germany - Olavius geniculatus... ... | reverse complement strand
TCACCTGCCATATGAGATCATACAGGTGAACAATCTAACCCCAGCCAATAACAACTCAACTACAGTCTTAGGTCCGGTTTTTCCATCGTCAATCAAATCAAATTTGATCTCCGATTTACTATAAGCTATAAGTCAGTGGATCATACCGACTGAAATATGCACGATGAATATTTAATGAAACGGACTTCAAGTGGCTTCAACTCGTTGCATTAGGCGAATGGTGAGTAAACAGTCTACTTATTTATAGGTCTGTGGAGCAAACAGAGACTCATATGAATCAGCCACCTGAAAAGCAGTGCAAATCCCACAAGAAAGCCTAGCTAACGCAAAGGCGAACTCGCGACAGCAATGCATGTTTGAAGGCCAACTGTGAACAAAATCTATAAGCTCACCAATGCCAGCAACTGACATTCGGTACAATGCATTCATATACGCCAGACGGTGCCACCGTCTAATGTGGCTGCTGCCGTTCGAGTGGCTGAAAGCGAGTATTTTGAAAGAGTGTCCAAGTTTGACGAAGAATTCCTTGAACGCAGGGGGCGAAATTTAAACTAGTGAAAACAATGTTTACCCCGGTAATGCTGAAAGTTTCATGCGCAGGCTGTCCCAGTCTATCTCTAGTAATTTCGGCGCAATTCGCTCTTGAAATGTGTGCTGCAGCCACAAATTGCCAAAACATCCATAAAAACCTTTATTTTGACATTCAAGGTCATTGCTTTTGGTGCTAATCAGAAGCCAATGTAGGACTTCCTATTAGTGATTAATAGTAACCAAAGTCCTATTTTGCATCGTTTCTGTGATACAGCTTATTGGCTAAAAATTGCAAATTTTTCCCACCCACCCCCTCTCATTTAGCACCCTCACTGGCGGTGACCTCTCTCGAATTTATGGAAAGGCGTTACAGATCCTGAAACTAGAGTCTTCCAGGCAGCCAACGGTAAAGACTTGGTGATCCTAGCTTGCACCGTTTTTGACTGATCCACTCGTCTGACGGATGGACAGACGAACGGACGGACAGAACTGCGATGGCTAATACACGCTACAACAGTAGCTGCTGTTGCGCGTAAAAATTGAGCCTTTTTATAATAGACAGTTTAGGGCAATTCCATTGTGACAGATGTTACGTGCACAGTTCTTTTCCTTGACATACTTCACTTGAAAACAATCTGTGAATGTTGACCGTGGTCTGTTAAAGTGTCATATAGCTTATTACACCTAAGTAGATGAAATGTGCAAAGTGCAAATTGGTTCCATGCTTTCATCTCAGTGTTTCAAAACCTGTTGCGTGACGGATGTTACCTGCAGTGGATATTCAATTTCACCGACTTATTTTGTCAAAAGTCTGTGAAGCGATGTTGAATTTTTTAAACACTGCTACTTTTCTTGAGAGGCAATTGTACTGTGAATATAAACCGAAGTACCAGTGTTGAGCGCCTTGCTGATTTTGCTAGTAACTGTTGATAGTTTTAACATGACGGATGTTACGGTATTTGTGACGGATGTTACACTCTGCAACCATGTTACATCTGCAGAAAACAGTTAATAACATCTGGTTAATAGATTAATTACACTACTTAGATTTTGACAGTCATGTCCACTTTTTCATGGAATTGCCCTTTAATGTAAAAACCGAAACCTGGTAAAACCCCAAAACCACCGAGTTAGGCTTTTTAAAAACCAGGTTTTTGCAAGCATCCACTGAAATATTGAGTCAGACCTGTCTATACGTCTCCAGTTCTCTGCGCGTGAAACTCTTCAGTGGCTTGCCTGCCCAGATGTCCGTAGCCACGCTGTAGTACAGCCGTGTGTCGATGAAAAAATCATGCACACCTGCAATGTAAATTGTTAAACGTTTCAACTAAGGCAACAACCGAATATAATTTTTTAATCAATTACTTTTGATCTTTGTAGTCAAGACAAAAAAGTAGATGAATTCTGCAGTTTTAACGGTTTGTTACCTTTTGCCAACAAAAGCAAAATTGAAAAAGTGATTACCGGTAATCAATTAATTACTGTTTGAACAGTAGGACTACAGCTCTCTATGGAAAACCCACTGCAGAGATATAGAGCATTACCTGCCATATGGGATCACACAGCGTTACCTGACACCTGACCCAGATAAATCCACCACACCTTTGTGTCTAAATTTTTCGCCCCCCCCTCATTGAATGCCGATAATTCAATATCTATTAATACAAGGGCGATAAACTGCAATTGATTGTAATTTAATGTTTAACAGTTTGTGGCAAAATGAGAAGAAGCAATTGTGTGACTGTTTAGTGGTCAACATGCAGTAGCAGTTATTAAGCCCAGACCCTTGCAAGTAGCAGCCTATACCCCCCCCCCCGTAAGAATTCATTTTAAAGGAAAGCTGACTTGACACACATGCAGCACGCATGCAGTAGACTGACGCTTGTTTTATAGCACTTTACGCATCTTTGTCATCAAAAAATGAAATATTTGCGACAAAAAATCACCATTTTGTGAAAAAAAGCAAAAAAGAGATGTGGATCTCTTGTCGAAATTAGGCCACCATATATCAGAAATTTGTAAACATGTCAGTCGGAAAATTGCAGCTACTATTTTTTTACTCCACAACGCCACTGCTATGGAGTCAGAGATAACTGATTTTCATTTTCGTGCTGTGATCACTTATTACACCAACCATTTTTGTCACATATAACGTTAATTGAAGTAAATTTTAGGCCTACATATCAATCAAAGGCCAAGTCACATTGATTTATGTAACTGTTATAAAGCACTAATTGCCTTTATTAGATACTAATTTGTCAATATTCATTAATCTTCTCCTGGCTAATACATCTTAGTACCCTAATAACAAAATTTAAAGTACTCACTTTTCCCTTTTCATGGCTTCAACCATTTTCAGAAATGTGACGTCACATACAGGAGGGTTGCTAACCATGTGTAGCTTTATTACCTTGATGTCAAATGCAGCTTAATTTTTGGCCAAATAGCTTCAAAAAGGCCAAATTTTTCATCACTAAATAACCACAATATTCCAGCACATCGTAACCGCACACCTGTAGTAGTGAACAGATAAACAATGTATAATTTCTGATGTCACCTATGCAACATTACTTGTACAATAATTCCGACATTATTCTGAGAAAAACGAACGAATTTACTATGTATTCAATGCAAACGTCAGTTTGTCAACAAAGCGACTTGAACATGACGTCATCAGTTATTGCGACACATTTCGTTGCGTTGGGCTGGCACAACATATTTCTCGGAAAATTACTTCAAAATGACGTTTTCATTTTAATGGATCAGCATATAATTAACTAGTGTTACATTCCACACATATTTAGCCAATATCGTTTTTTCATGTGACTTGAAATTTAAGTGACGATATACTATAGTTGCTGTCATTCTGTAAATAAAAACAAAACAGAAAATATTAGTCTACATTAAACCAATATATTATACAAAGGGGGGGGGAAATCATCCAAGCTAAAGCGGCAAATCAGCCAGGGGGCAAACAGACCAGGAGGCGAACGAGCTAGAGGGCGAATCATCCAGGCACAGGGGGCAAATCAGCCAGGGGTCGAAAGAGCCAGGGGCAAAAAGGCCAGAAGGTGAACGAGCCAAAAGGCGAAAAACCAGGGGGCGAAAAAGCTAAGGGGCAAATCAGCCAGGGGGCAAAACAGCAAAGGGACAAAAAAAACATAATTCCCCACCTTATTCCCTGGCAGGCATACAGGCAGGTACTCAATTTACCTGAGATGCCAATGAGATGGAAGACAGAGTTGACCCTGCACTTTGAACTATACAATGTGTACACATCAAACAAATAATAAAAATTGCACAACAATTCTTGAAACAAGAAATTTGAGCTAGTGCTCATGAGATGCACGAAAGCCTATAGCAGTTCCTGTTTGCAAATTGTCTTAAACTATCTCCAGGCATTTCATTGAAGTTCCCTTTTGAAGTGCATGCCGCTGCCAAAGACTGCAAAAATCAATAAAACCTCTTATTTTGGGAGTTTGGGTCTTTCAAAGTCATTGATGTTGATACGACTGAAAAGCTCGTCACTAGTGCTTGTTATGACAGGCAGCATGTCCATGCCTATCTGCAACCTCTTTCACGAAAGACTGGCCAACAGTGGTAAAACAACGACTTTTACAGGGGTACCATTTTTTGATGCCTTCATGTGCAGGTTTTCTTGAACCTAGAAAATTTAGACTTGGAACATCAAAATCTACGTTCAATGCTGAAAATTTCGTGTGCAGCTTGTCCTTGCCTATCACTACTGATTTCGGTGCAATTCGCTCTTGAAATGTGTCTCACAGCCAAAAATTGCCAAAAAATCCATAAAGCCTCTATTTTGATGTTCAAGGTCATCTAAGGTCATTGCTGTCTGTGACAATCCAAAGCCCACGTACGACTTCCTATTAGTAACCTAGGCCCCACACCATTTCTGAGATATAGCGACTTATTGGCTAAAAGTCACAAATTTTCCCTACCCCCTCTCATTTAGAGCCCTTGCTTGGGGTGACCCATTTTAAATTTATGAAAAAGCTTTATGGATCCTGAAACTAGAGTCTTCCCGACAGCCGACAGTAAAGATTTGCTGATTTTTGCTTGCACCATTTTTGACTGATCCACCCGTGTGACAGATGGACAGACAGAATTGCGATGGCTAAGATGTGCTACAGCAGTAGCTGCTTTCAGGCAAAACAACTAAAATCACACACCAGTAAACAACATGGCAAAAAATGCATTTCTACTTCAGTTGAAAACTAGTGAAAAAGCACAATGGCTTAGATGAACTCTGGCTGAGACATTAGACTAAGAACAAAGTTTAGTCAAAGACCAAAGTCAAAACTGAATTTTTCCTATAAACGTTTTCGGTAGGCAATAAGGTGGACAGCCACAAAATAAGAAAAAATCTGTGATCTATTTTGCAGCCTTTCCTAGAACAATAAACATATTTTTCTTAAGTCATCGCAACAGAATGTAATTGTAACAATAATGGCCTTTATAAAAGGTATTCGATATAAATGCCAGCAATTACCAGATCACTCCACTCCTTGATAGAGTAATGATCCTGTTTACCCAGTCAGCAGATGTTTTACACTTATATTTAAATGATGACCAGAAACTATTTTGTTTTTTATCATTTTTTTCGAAGTTGCACAAAATTCCCTGATGATGCCATGAGTTTTCCATGTTCAGAGAAATCAGGTTTTCTAGGTTTGTGGCCACACTGTTAAGTCTTCGACTAATGTCTTTGTAGCAAAACTTGACCTCAGCAAATGTGCACCGAAATGCCTGTAATAATTACCATCCTTGAAGAGGCGATAAACTCGATAGATCTTTGGGTAGCGGCGTTCAAACGTAGCATCAAACCTTGTGATGTATTCGACATACTTCCTCACAACGTAAGCTCGCAGCGTACTTGGTGGCTTCACGTCACGAGCTCCAGAAGCTTTGCTGCCAAATGTCCTGCATGATTAACAACAGTAAGTAAGTAGGTGAAGTAGGTAAGTGAGTTGGTAGGTTGGCAAATTCTAACCCTGACCCTTTTCCCACCCAAATACTAAGGCCAGCTCTAACCCCAAATGAGACCCTAACCATGTCTTTAACCCCAAGCCAGATCTTAACTCTAACCTTATCCCAAATTCTGTACTGTAGCCCGTAGGCTTAGCCTAGGCCTATGTAATTGATCAAATCACTGGTAAGCGGCTATGGCTTTTCAGCTGATGCATTTCTAAAATGTATAAACTATACACAATGAGTCAAAAACATAACACTAAACTCTTGTCTATATTTTCACCTGGACATTGGCAGCAAAAGAATTTTGCAGTCAGTCAGACTCGTGGGAGAAATCACATGGTTGCTTACTCGTAAATCTTGCAGTAATCATACCTTATTGCACATTTCGTGAATCTTTGTCGTCAGAGGTTTCGTTTGAGTTCCGTCACACTAACTTTTTGGAACAGTAAGACAGACTTTTTAACAACTTCAACATTAACTTTGCACAAAATTAACATAAACATCACACTCAGACGCACTGGACTGTCATGGCAGTCATAAACATCCGCTAATATAACATAACGTAACATCAAACATTATGCACATCAGACACGTGGGCATCTAAAAACTGAGAACGACCATGTTTAGATCTTCAGACTTAGGTGTAGAATTAGAGTTAGTTTTAAGATTAGGCTTAAGAATAGGGTAAAAGTTAGGTTTAAGGTTTGTAGTCACATTCAATTGCAATTCAAATAACTAAAATCCAGTATGATCGGTGTCATAATCTTTCTCAGTCGATAGATGCTTGAAGTAAACCGTTGTGACGCAGAGATCGCACTGCGTGCACGTGTATGATTTGTTGCGAAATAGTTAGAAAAGCGTGAAACGATCGCAAATATTGCAAATATTTCTTCATTTTCGGACTTTAGACATCTTTGGCAGTTGATTAACATAAGTGAAATCGAAAATTTGCAAGTAAGTGTTCATGTGATTTCGCCAACTCATGACCGATGCAGACAATTTGCAACAAAACAGCATTGATTTTTCCATCTTGCCTAAAGTAACTACCAGATACGTTGCGTAAGGCTGGCAGCAACTGTGGTGAAAGAATCAAGTTAAGCTTCATCAACATGCATATTTTTTACAGTACCAAATTGTTATTATTAGGCTCTAACTGTGTGATTATTCGCTTATGTCTCGACTTCAATATATACGTTTCGTTTCCATACATCAATTTTCACGGCATATATCCAAAAGTAAAAAGATGCTGCAGTGAAAATTCACGGAAAATAAGTAGTCGATCACGGCTATCTGCCGTGAATTTTCACGGTATATATAATCTTCGAAACTGATGTGCTTCCGATGATGGTGCATCTGTGTCGTTTTGAAGTGGCCACTTTCTAAAGCTGTAATTGGGATCCCAAATTAAAATCAAATGTGCTTTCAACAACAGTTTACCACAGAACAAAAGATCACCTTGTGCAATTGTAACCTAGACATCGTGGACATAATTCCAATGCAATAGGACCCCAAACAACATTTGTAAACAAACCGGCCATTTCCATGTAGAATATCTAATCATGGATCACCTCGTCACGGCAGTGCTGAACAAAATCAAATTCGGATTTTCGTCGACTCTCGAATATAATTCCGTTTGAAATTAGGCCTACCTCCCGATCAACGAAGTTCAATCTGGCAGTCTTACATGCAGACTAAACCGATAATGTTTTAAGCAAGTTAAACAATGCAGTATTTGCTTACTCATAAAACAGACAATTCGAATTGTGTCCGTAAACGTAAACTCGTAATATGGACGGAGCGAGCTGCCATATATACCCATAGACTGGCGAAGTGACGTAGCTGCGTTGCCTAGCAACCTCGGGCCTGACTCTAAACAAACGGGTAATAGAGCATGTAAACACGCTGCCGTGTTTTGTTTCGGACTGTACATTCATCAGTCTAAAACAGAAGAGTCGATTTTTTTCGTTTTGTTAAAAACAAAATAAGAGTCGTTGGCTGAAAGATATATTTCGATCATAATAAATCGAATATAATACGCGTTTGACGCTGAAAATTAGGCGCCGCTACCGGTAACTTCTTGGATTGCTGCGGTGCTTTAGATATAGGCCAAATTAAATTAGTTCAACCAAAAACTATGCCTAATGCCAGTAGCTATCTAATGCACAGGCCTATTGTGGCTAAACGGTGGGCAGTGGCGTAACCAGAAAGGTGAATTGGTGGTTTTCTCTCCCTCCCTTTCCCACTTTATCCCTCCCATCACTTTCCTAGTCTTTTCCTATATTCCTTATTCCTACCTTTTCCCCCTTTCCCTTTTTTTCTCTCTTTCCCCTTATTTAGCAGGACACGAGATAAGGAGCCTGGGGGAGCCCTATGAGCTCCCCAACGGGGTTTGGGGTGGAGCCTGCCCCAGCCGAAATAGCATTTGGTGCATTAGGGCCTATAACTTTAAAATGCTAACCAGGCAAAAATTGTAATTATTTGTCTGAGAATCGCCTGACCAAATTAGCAAATTAAATGCAGTTTATAAACGTGTAGTTACGGTATGTCTTACCTGGGAGCGGGGGTTGGGCCCCATATGCTCCCTTGTCTACGCCACTGTCGGTAGATTTTTACGGAGAAAATGACTCAAAAGCAAATCGAGTTGCCTGGCCACTACCCTGTATGTGGTAGCCTACCAAATTGGACCCCTTATGATTTTTACGCGCGAAAGCAGCTATGCTTTCAGCGCGTCTTATCCATCGCAATTGTGTCCGTCGGTCCGTCTGTCCGTCTGTCCGTCACACGGGTGGATCAGGCAAAAACGGTGCAAGCTAGGATCACCAAATCTTCACCGTCGGCTGCCCGGAAGACTCCAGTTTCAGGAACCGTGAAGCTTTTCCATAAATTCGAAGGGGGTCATTGAAAATGCAGTGATCAATATTTTGGGGGTTAAAGGCTCAAATTAAAAAAAATATTTTTTTTCTTTTCTGGTGTTTCTGGCGGCCCCTGAAACACCTTTTTTTTGAGCTATCAGCTATCAGCCGTCACTATAGGCTCACAAGTTTGTTTACTGTGGTATGAAAACCTTCACATTGAAGATGCATTGTGGGAACAAAAATGTCGAAAAATATAGGGGAAGGAGTCATCCGATTTTTACCCCAAACAAAATCAATCTTACACTTCGGACGCCGAATCACTGTGCAAAATTTCATCAAAATCGAATCAAAATTGTGACCGTAGGAGTGTTTACAGACAGACTGACAGAATGACAGAATGACATACCCAAGTGATTTTATAATCTGTCCCATGCTATGCTATAGCAATGAAACAGATAAAAAAAAACTCGTGTAGTCAATTTTGATTAATGTGTATTATGTGCGCGCTTGCGGTATGACAAGCGGCGGTAATAAACGGATATGAATGAATGAATCGAAGCTGCTGTCAATCAACTGGGGTTTGGCAGCGCCATCGCACGAGAGACGCTATCAGTGTGGCGTGATGTTTTTTGCCGCATGCGACGTTTTGTCGCACATGTAGACAGACGATGACACCGCTATAGCCGTGGTTGTCTCGGCCAATGATCAACGCAATCGTAACATTTTATCGATCATAAAATCGTCGTCTTTACGCGCGATAGCAAAATGCTTCGTGCGGCTTAGCCATGGCCTGGGCGTCTGTCCGTCTATCCGTCCGTCACACTGCTGTATTGTGTCAAAACGGTGCAAGCTAGGATCACGAAATTTTTATTGTGGGCTGCCTCAAAGTCTCTAGTTTTTCGGGACAAAATTTGGTGTTCTTAGGTGCAGGAGTTCACCACGAACAAAGGCGTCAAAGAGGGGTACCCCTAAACAGACATTATTTTGCCGTTATTGGCTCGTTTAGTGTGAAAACGGTTGCAGATAGGTACAGACATGCTGTTTATCATGACAAGCACTGGTGACAGGCTTTTTAGATTTATCAACATCAATAACCTTAAACGACCTTGAACCTCTCTCCTCTCCCAAAGGGGGGGGGGTTAGTGAATTTTTCGCAATTTTTGGATGCAGCGCACATTTCAACGCTGAATTGCGACAAAATGGCTGGCGATAGACCAAGACAGCCTGCGAATGAAATTTTCAGCATTAAACGTAAATTTTAGCAGTCCAAGTCCCGATTCCCCAGTTTCAAGGAGGCCTGCGCAGGCGGACGTCAAATACGGCTACCCCCCCTAAAAGTGATTATTTTACCGCAATTATCTCGTGTAGCATGAAAACGGTTGCAGATAAGCTCAGACATGCTGCTAATCATAACAAGCACTGGTGACAAGCTTTTTATTGGTGTCAACTTTGATGACCTTGAATGACTTTGAACTTCCAAAATATTGGCTTTTGGTAATTATTTTGCGATTTCCGGCTGCGTCACACATTTTAAGACTGAATTGTACCGAAATAGCTGCAGATGGACCTGGACAACTTGCGTATGACATTTTTAGCATAGAACGTACATTTTTAAGAATCTAAGTTTTGATCTTTTGAATTCAAGGAGTCTTCCTCACAGAGGTTTCAAATTTAAGTACTCTTTCAAAACGCATTAATATCTTGTTGCTGTACACCGATTGCCGAGGTGGCAGGACCGCTGCTATAGCGCGTCACGTGAGCTTTACTCGAATTACTTGTTCCTACTAGATGCTGCAATGCTGCAGAAAAGAATACAAGCCACATTCTGTGAGTTTTATAGCAACATTGTGTTTAATTCCCAAAATTATATTAAAGCTACTTGACTTTTAAAATGCAATTTTTGAAGGAAACAAGTAGCTAACAATAAGTTCCTAATATCCACCGTGTCTGGAAAAAACGTGTAGCCACTTTTTTACAGAAATATATCCGTAAAACATTGCCCAATTATAATAATTTTTGGCACGCAACGATACAAACAAAACTTGACGAAAATAACTAGGCATCACAGTTCTTTTTACCAACTCACCTTAATACTGTCGCTCCACTACCTTGTGCTCTGTCTTATTATACCGTGCTACTTTTTGTTATATGGGCAGTTGTAAGTGCCGTTGCGGCCTTTCTGACCCTTGGAACACATGTTTTATTGTTCTGTTCTGTAT
>Ga0056128_1012055_pt1 | contig 10600 bp, 4 predicted proteins | sample WorMetLIZISLAND2_FD_71113 | JGI IMG/M metagenome (GOLD analysis project Ga0056128, IMG submission 71113) | Marine gutless worms symbiont microbial communities from Max Planck institute for Marine Microbiology, Germany - Olavius geniculatus... ... | reverse complement strand
CCATCAACGTCCGCGATCGTGCAACAGGGAAGGCGCCAGAGGCGTAGGACAGACAGACGAACAGACATACAGACAAAAAGCGTGCATTATACTAAGATAATTACTAATTAACTATACAGACATAATGCAAAAAATAATGTATGAAAAAAATCCACCACACTGTTCATTGTTTAAGACTTTCATCTTTTCGTGTCTAGCAAAATAATGTTGAAAATAGTTAACTAGCACCGCTGGTATTATTTAGGCTGTATTCAATGTACACAAGTTTATGCTTTATTCGCATTACAAAGAACATTATAATAACGGTTTATTTATAACCGCATTGCATTTAACTGTAAACGCAAAAATAAAAAAAAAACGAAAACGGATAGTTCTGCGTCTACATCTAGCCTACTCAGAAATGCACTAAAAATGCTACACAAGTAGCAAAACGCACACGTGCATGAAATATTATTTCAACAAGAAAATAATCAAGTGAAATCCACTGCGTTAACAACAGTCATTTTCAGTTGCAATCAATTAGACATATCAGTAAAAATTAAACTGTAAATAAAAAGGACATAATTATACTTGTCCAAGAAGACGCATTTGACGTTGTTTTTGAGGCGGTCTTCGTGCAAGAAATCTCGTAGAAAGTTCTGCACCGATTCAAACGTTATGTGACCGCAAATAACGATATGCCTACAAACATGATAGAACGACATGTAGCGAGCGATATGCATTCTTGTTAAAATACACAGTGTCGGCGCTACACCAGGGCGATCCAGGTTTGACCTCGCTGGAAGATTCACCGCCCTGGCTTAAGTCCTGCCTCGGTAACATTGTGTACAATTTTTTCTAATTGTTACCATGCTGATCTCAGATATCTGACCTTTTTACGTTTGTTTTAACAGTGAAACAATTAGCAACAACACCGTCCTTTAGCCGCATATAGACCTACTACTCGCTGGTCATTGCTTATTTACTTACTTACTTGATATCGTTCTGATTTCTTCATTGCTTTTCATTTTCGACAATCTCTTTTTCAATTAAGGAAAGGCAAGGAGAAGGGAGGCGAGGACCCCAATTCGCTATGCCACAGGGTCGAGCGAACCCTTCGCGGCGTCCGGGACTCCGGGTGACCTGACATGGCTTGAGGATTTTCTAAACTCCAAATAACCTGGCTCTTTTACTGCTTTGGCTCCACCACTCTAAATACAAAAATTAAAACCCATAAAATATCAGAAAACCTTTTTCTATCCCCTCTATTTTACCTCCGTTCTCTATAGCTTTTCCTTCGATTTTTTATTACCCTTCCTTTTGTTTGCTTTCCTTTCATTCTTACTTTTTTCCAACCGTTGCAAAGCGTCTTTATTATAAAATTTGAGCTCTTTCATTCGAGACTACCGTAGAAATTCCAACAAAGATCAGGTCAGCATCAATGGTTCTTATCCCCCGAAATATGGAGTAGAAATCGGACGCAAATCCTCCACTTTTGGACTTAAGTTCCCCTCTTTTGGGTTTTTGTCCTTCCTACCTCCCACTTTATCTGTTTTTCCTTCCTTTTTCCTTTCTACTCCTTTTCCCGATGTTTTATCACCCTGTATTACTCCTCCCCTTTTCGTTGCCCAGAGAAAAATAGGGGAAGTTTTGTTACAGGTGTAGATTGCGCGGTGAAAAATTGGAAGGGAGTTTTGATCTTCACACTTAATGATAATAATGATAATAATGTCAAACAGTGTCAACTTAGGCCTGAGCTAAACAATGTATAGCAATAACATACCGTTGAATAAATTACAATGAGATAACTAAGCATACATAAAATCAATATCCGCTTAAATGTATCAGTGTTGGTAGGCCTAATGGCGCGCAGGTGCAGTAGCAGATCGTTCCACGCCTTCAGGCTGCCACGCTGAAGGTGCGCTCTGCAAACTTCAGGCGTGCCCTTGAGACTTGTAGATCCGATCTCGTAGCTGATTCCAAGATGGTGCAACGATCTGGCAGGGCCGAAACCGGTTGAAAAAGTTTTGGTATGTATAATGGAGCTTTACCAGTGCTATTTATGACTAAGTGAACTAACAAACATAGTTTGTACTGAATACGGGCTTCGACTGGTAACCAGTGCAGTTCGATGGCCACCGCTGTAACATGGTCACGTGAACGTAGTCCGTACACAAGTCTCACGGCGGCGTTGATGATGTGCTGTAATGGTGCAATAGTTGTGTGTGGCAGTCCGGCGAGCAGAGCATTGCCGTAGTCAAGCCGTGACAGCACGAATGCGAAGGCGAGATTGGCGGTGACGTCACAGCCGAGCAGGCGTCGGACCTGCCTCAGACGTCGCAAGTGAAAGAAGCATGTCTGCGTCGTCTTTGAGATGTGCGTTTGCATGCTAAGTTGACTATCTAAATGTACGCCAAGGTCGCGCACCGTTGTTACTGGTTGTATGGTGTCTGTTCCACTGTGTAATGTTATATCAGAGCAAACAAATCTCCCCCTCCTATATTTTATTGAGCGCAAACTGCGCCCACCAGTTATATGGATTGAAACCCCTGGCGATTGGAGCCGCTGCATAACATTTGCTGCAGTTTACTATTAGCAAAAAATGCAGCAGAAGTACTGTGGCCACATGCTATTTATGAACTATGAAGTCATTTGGAAAGCAAAACATTTAGAGGACCAATAGTAAGTAGCCCATACCCGTCCTTACTTCAAAATGCGCTACCAATATATACATTCATCGTATCCACAAAAAATAGTTTTAAGTAGAAAAACTTAAATATGCCGGAAAATTAGCAAACATTGGCATTATTTAATCAGTAATGTAAGCAATTTGTTAACATCTTTATATTTAGTAACCTGATGCCGACGGTGCCCTCATAGAAGCCTCCGTATCTCTGTCGTTTGCCGAGAATGTCTGCAATGGCGGGAATGAAACTGGCAAACATCGCCTATGCAGCAAAACACTGTAATGTGTCAAAAATGAACTGATGATGGAACATGGAGAAAACACCCCCAACATCTGTGTGACCTAACTCTACACAAACGAGACAGTTCGAGACGTTACTTCTTGTTCACCAGTCTCCGAAGTGGTCAGATCCCATCGCCTAAGGTTCTTTGGTCACCTAGCTCGTACAGCCCCAGCGGAAGATCATCACTGCATCATAGACGCCGCGCTCCGGGTGTCCACCAGGCTTCCCGTGGATATGAAATTTCCCACTAGATCCATATCCATATCCATAGACGCTTATTCTGCGTACATGCAAGCCCCAATTTTTTTTCAAAATACAGCAGTGCGAAAGCGACCATTCCCCCCCAAAAAATAAAATAAAAACGCAGATATTTCCCTCTTGAAATTATTAAAATAACAAATAATAGTAAAAAAATGAAAACACTGTTGCATTAAAATATGATCTTACTTACGCATATCCCAAATTTCGTAAAAAAATTACATAATTTTATAGCCCCTGTTTTCGGCCGACCGTTAGGTCGAGCTTTAGGTACGATATGTCGCCTGTCTGTCATCTGTCTATCCGTAACACACGTATTGTAGCTAAACGGTACGTGTTAGGGAGTCGGCGATGGTACCATTGGATAAGGCGATGGCGACTTTCTATAAGCTGTCAGAAGTAACCATGTCTCATTGTCTCTATCTGCAGCGGTTTGGCCGCAATTTTGAATGCAATGTTGCTCCTAGCAGCCGTCACCGTATCGTATCCTATTGTTAATTCTAGCGTTCGATATAGCAGCGTCACAATAGCGGGAATAGGACTGCATTTACGCTGGAAAATCGCTTTCTTTTCGCGACCCAAACTCGGACGCTGGTTTTCGGATGTAAGCGGTACGGTCGGCCCACAATAGCAACAGCCGGCATCCTTGTTTTACAAGACGCGGGTTGCATTTATGTACGCCTACAGACATAGAGTAGAGTGGACGCTTTTGAAAGACATTTCTGTGTGCACTTTTTACTAGCATTAATTATGTCAGTGAGCAAAAACCTTTGTAGTTTGTTACCATTTGATAAAAAATTAGACATGTTTAAAATGGACAATTGTACTACAGTGTGTCTCAAAAAAACATCCCGGATATTTTTGAATGTAACTTGAAAACCAATTATCAGATTTTGATAATTTTTGATACGAATATTTCTGACGAAACTTGCCATCAAACGATTACTCAGTTTCCCACCTCACCCAATGCATGCTTCTGCACTACCAAAAAAGCAGATCAAGCAAAATATGTGTTGAAATAAACAGAAAACCTGAAAAAAACAAACATCCCCGACATTATCGATCGTAACTTGAAGAAAGATTAGCCCTGATTTGGCGTATTCAACAAAGACCAAAGTATTTCAGTACCACGTGAAATATCTGATCTGTGCGAGACCCTCCTCACCAGCGGAGGGTTCTGGGAACGTTATAAGTTCACCCGCGGGGTCAAAAGCAGAAACACGGCCGCATACATATTTTGGAGCACAAAAGAACTTTGAACCCTACCTAGGAAGTATAAAATTAGTTAATTTTACTAAAGTTGGGATGAGACCTGGTCGGTTTAACTCCCCCCCTTCACTATTGGCTATATCCCTACCCCTGGCTATGCTACTGTCATGTATATACTAAAAGATTTGACTATACTCTATGTCACTGAAATAAAGCTAATTGATTTAAACTAATACTGACAAGGGCGCCGAAGATGAAGATTACGATGAAGATCTTTCCGAAGACGGTCTTGCACGAGATGTCACCGTAGCCGACAGTCGACATGGTGACGATGGCAAAGTACGCGCAGTCCCAGTAGGTCAGGTACTGCGCATTTGTGAAGTCCGTCCACGGATCACCGCTCAGTTCAGCCTACATACAGCAATCACCAGCGCAGAGCTACGGAGCGTCACCTGCCATATGCGATCACACTGCGTTAAATGCCACCCGATGCAGGGAAACGCACCACGCCTTAACCCGGCCAGACAGGCTGGTACTCGAGTTAATTTACCTACCCTATGGAGATGGAAGACTGATTTGACTTTGACGTTGTTTATATAAAAATACGGGTTACCGGTCCACGGTTGGTAACCACTTGATAGCGACCCGACCAGGAGTCAAACCCATGACCACACGATCGTACGTCCAACACCCTATCGTTAAGCCACCTAGCCGCCAAGCTGCCTAATGCCCCGTTTACACGACCGAGCAAACATCGAGCAGACATCGAGCAAACATTGAGCAGGTCTGACGGAACCCCACCCCCTGGCTCAAATGTAGGCTTAGGCTTAGGCTTAGCCCACAGCTGATCACATGTTAGGCCCTATATTGGCCTTCCAATTACAACCCGCTCGCCCTCCTAATTAGCATGCTAATCACCATAGCTCATCGAGCTAGCTCGATGTTTGCTCGATCTCGTAAACAGGGTATAAGTATAACAATCACCATCACTCTTCAACGATTTGAAGTAGCTGTCCCGTTAGTGAACAAAACATGCCACCAAACGTTTGTCTATATCTAAATATTATTTTTTAAGTAAGTAGCACATTTTTATAGGCGCAAAATTAAAACGTATTCGTTTTCATGCTGCTACCAGAGCGCAAAGAAACATTCTGCGCATTTGCGCTACAGAAATAACCGTATAAGCCTACTAAACTGAACTAAATTAAACATTAACTAAAATGTATCGGCTTTGGTGCTAAGTTATAATTTTCATTTGTAGAAAAAATTGTCTCAGTCAATAAAAATAAATCCCAACCCCTGTGCATAAACGCTTGTACGGAACAAATGACACAGTAGGCCTAATGCCGATTTCCTCTAACTTTCATCATTCTTACTTACTACTAAACTGTCATTGAGAACATCCCTGTTATGTCGTTGCTTTTTGTGCTGTACAATTTTTCACACAATATTACGATAATGATAATAATTCACAGACTATATATAAACAGCAATGGCGTCATAAATCAAAAAAAGCAGGACGGAAAGTTGCAATTATTTACCCTTAATTTCCACCAAAATGGCGGTAGATAGCCTTTAATTTTCATCTTTGAGTGACCATTTTCAGACAAAAAGAAGCATTTTTCCGACAAGAAGAAGATTTTCTGACGGCCCAAAATTTGGGGTGGGAGGTAATTTCCCCATGCTGATTCCCCTTGCCCCCTCGGCCATGGCGCCACTAAGCAGCAGTAGTTGCTAACGAGATGAATGAATCCTGTAGCGGCCAGCCAGACGCTGAGAAAGATGGTGACCAGCTGCATGAACCGGATGCTGTTGCTCGTGCGCAGAACGTTGGTGTACTGCAGAATGTCTGGAATGGCCATCAGTCGGATTGCGCGCAGAAACCGCAGACCTGCCATCCAGACACCATGGCACGCCAAACAGACAGATTAGCCTAACTACAGTATTTTGGCTTACTAATAAAACAGTAGGGCAACATAAATTAATGGTTAATTAATCGACTAATCGTTAAAATAAAGTAAGAAATATTTTAATCGATTGAAATTCGATCACAATTCTGGACTCCAGAACTGTGTAAAATAACGTCTCCAGTTTACATAGCTACCGCATTATCATCACTTCTTCTCCTTCCCTGCCTTCCTTTTTTTCCTCTCCTTACCTCTATTCACTTTCCCTCCCTCTGCCTTTCCCGTCCATTTTCTCTCTCTCTCTTAATCCCTCCCTTTAAAATTATGACCCCTTATTCCAGCTAAGAGGTCTGTGAGCTTCACTAGCGGAATATGGGGGCCGAGCCGCAGCCGAAATCAAATTATAGCCTTAAAACAAACAAAGAATCTGCTAGCAGCTTTATATCTCATAAGCTCCTAATGTCTGTTTTCACAAAAACATGAGATTGAGGGTTCTAAATCCCCCCACTTGTCTAAGGAACTAATGACATCACATGCCTCACGCATAGATGTTAAAAACATTTATTTGCAAATTAAAAAAAACATTAAAAACATGTTTTTAATACTTTTATAAAAACATTATAAAAACAATATAAAAAAACATTAAACTGCAGATGTTTCCAATCGCTACTTTTTACTTTAGGCATTTTTTCTTTTAAGTAACCATGATGGTACATATTCAAATATGAACTAAACAATCCAATGTCAGAACAAATACCAAGTATACTAGTCACCTTAACAGTTTTTAACACATCTGTAGCAATTTATTTTAACGATTCAACAAAAACAAACAAGAAATTTGAGCTAGTGCTCACGAGACACGCGAAAGCCTATAGCAGTTTTGGTTCAGTAGTTTAGCTGAAAATCGGGGTGTTCACGCTAAGTTAATATACAAATACAAAATTCTGTATCTGGATCACATATCGGTAGTTCCGTGGCGCCACCTTGTGAATGATATAGACTTGTGTCTCAGCCCGAAATCGCCAAAAAATCCATATAACCCTCTATTTTGGCGTTCAAAGTTATTCAAGGTCATTAAATTCGGCGCCAAACGAAAGCCAGTGTACGACTTCCTATTAATGATTAATAGTAATCTAGGCTCTATCTCGCACTGTTACTGAGATACAGCGACTTATTGGCCAAAAATCGAAAATTCTGCCCACCCCCTCTCATTTAGCGCCCTCGTTCGGGGTGACTCCCTTCGAATTTATGACAAAGTTTTACGGTTCCTGAAACTAGAGTCTTCTAGGCAGCCGATGGTGAAGACCTGGTAATCCTAGCTTGCACCGTTTTTGACTGATCCACCCGTGTGACAAAGTCAAACAGACAGACGGACAGACAGAATTGCGATGGCTAAGACGATTTTAGCTGTCTGTCCGTCCGTCACGACCCGGTACCAATCCAAGACCAGGTGAGGTAGAGATTTCGGGTTTTCACCATATGAAAGCAGTAGCTGCTTGCACGTGTAAAAAAACATGACACTAAAAAGCACAAAAACATTTTTTACAAGAAATTTTAGCTCATGCTCACGAGACGCGCGAAAGCCTATAGCAGTTCCTGCTCGCAGGCAGTCACCCATCGCAGTACTAACCGGGCCGGGCGTAGAGCCGAAACGCGTTACCAACTACGCCATACACGCCACCAACGCCAGTAGGCATACCATAGCGCCACCTTGTAAATGATTTTGTGTTGCAGCCCAAAATTGCCCGAAAAATCCATTAAAAAATCCATATTTTGGCGTTCAAGGTCATCCAAGGTCATTGAATTCGGCGCCAATCAAAAGCCAGTATACGATTTCCTATTAGTGATTAATAGTTACCTAAGCCTTATCTCGCACCGTTACTGAGATACAGCGAGTTATTGGCCGAAAATCGCAAACTTTTACCACCACCACCCTCTCATTTAGGGCCCTCGTTTGGGGTGACCCCCTTCGAATTTGTGAAAAAGCTTTACGGTTCCTGAAATCAGAGTCTTCCAGGCAGCCGATGATGAAGATTTGGAGATCCTAGCTTGGACCGTTTTTGCCTGATCCACCCGTGTGACAGACAGACGGACAGACAGAATTGCGATGGCTAAAACGCGCTGAAAGCATAGCTGCTTTCGCGCGAAAAAAATAAAAAAAACATAACAAAAAATTTTTACAAAACATTAAAAAAAATTTTCAAAAACACAAAAATATGTTTTTATACTTTTATAAGAAAAGCATTAAAAATGTCTTTTTTACGTCTATGGTCTGACGTACCGAGCCACTGTCTGGAGAGACTGAGACCGACGAACGCCGGCGGGATGGTGAAGTAGTCGACGATAGAGTTGATGTCAAGCCAACAGACCAGCTTGTCATTAGCAGCGATCAACTGAAATAAATCATTTCAAACACACCCTGCACTCGTGACTATTGACTACTAGCACGCGAATCTGGTCCAAACACGAAAATGGAAGCTAACTAAATGGGGCCAAAAAGTTTGGATCGATTTTTTACACGCGAGAGCTAGCATAGCTATAGCGCGTATTAGCCACGGTAATTATTTCTGTCCGTCTGTCTGTCCGTCCGTCACAACCCGGTACTAATCCAAGACCGGTTGAGATAGAGATTTCGGCCTACTGTCTCTAGTATTTCGTGACAAAATTACATCCCGCTGGGTAAAGGAGATTCCCTCGAACGAAAGGTACCCCCTTAAAAAGCGTTATGTTACCGCTATAGGCTCGTCTAACGTGAAAATGGTTGCAGATAGGCACAAACATGCTGCTTATCATAACAAGCACTGGCTTCGAGCTTTTTAAAAATGTCAACATCGTTGACCTTGAATGACCTTAAACCCACAAAATAGCGGGTTTTAGTAAATTTTCGCGATTTCGGGCTGCGACACGCATTTCAAGAGTGAATTGCGCTAAAATGGCTGGAGATAGACCAATACAGCCTGCATATGAAATTTTCAGCATTGAATGTAGATTTTAGCGGTCCAAGTCCGAACCCTCTACGTTCAAGGAGGGTTGGGCAAACGGGTATCAAAGAGGGGTGTTTTTTCTAAAGAATGGTTATTTATCTGCTGTTGGCTTGTCTCGCGTAAAAATAGTTGCAGATATGCGCAGACATGCTGCTTATGATAACAAGCACTAGCAACGAGCTTCTTAGAAATGTCAACATCGATGACCTTGAATAATTTTGAACCTAAAAATATTGGTTTTTAGTGATTTTTGGCCATTTTTGGCTGCACAAGAGTGAATTGCGACGAAATGGATAGAGATAGACCAAGATTACTTGCGAGCAGGAACTGCTATAGGCTTTCGCGCGTCTCGTGAGCATTAGCACATATTTCTTGTTTTACGCGCTAAAGCAGCTACTGCTTTCAGCGCTTCTTAGCCATTGCAATTCTGTGTGTCTGTCTGTCCGTCTGTCACACGGGTGGATCAGTCAAAAACGGTGTGAGCTAGGATCATCAAATCTTCACCGTCGCTGCGTGGAAGACTCTAGTTTCAGGAGACACATTTAAAAAGCGACTTGCGCTGAAGCCAATAACTGAGATAAACATGGACAAGCCGCGTATGAAATTTTCAGCACTGAACGTAGATTTCGACGGTCCAAATCTCGATTTTCTAGGTTCAAGAAAACCTGCACACAAGGGCATCAAAGAGCCGTATACCACGTAAGAGTCGTTATTTTACCGTTGTTGGCCAGTCTTTCGTGAAAACTGTTGCAGATAGGCATGGGCATGCTGCCTATCGATCACAACAATCACTAGTCACTAGCTTTTCAGTCGTATTAACATCGATGACTTTGAAAGACCCTGAACTTCCAAAATAAGGAGTTTTATTGATTTTTGCGATCTTCGGCTGCAGCGCACACTCCAAGAATGAACTACGACGAAATGGCTGAATACAGACTGACAGTTTGCGAACAGGAACTGCTATACAGGGTGTTCCAAAAAAACGGATACCCAGTTTTATTTTGGGGATAACTTTGGTAATTCAGCACCGATTTTAACCATTCTTTCACTGTTACAAGCAAAAATTTATGGTGCGTAAACGTGAAGTTCTTTCACCCGCCGCACCTTTATTGTGTGACCACATTACCTAGCAAAACAGTTCTCGGTTCGTAAGCCCATGATCAAACAGCGATCGTCCTTTGTTATTCTGCCCATATCAAACGATTTATTCTAAAAATTATTACTGGTAAACAAAGTAAATAAACACAATATGACGTAACAATGACGTCACAAGGCACTACTGCGAATAAGTAAG
>Ga0056128_1012054_pt1 | contig 10600 bp, 7 predicted proteins | sample WorMetLIZISLAND2_FD_71113 | JGI IMG/M metagenome (GOLD analysis project Ga0056128, IMG submission 71113) | Marine gutless worms symbiont microbial communities from Max Planck institute for Marine Microbiology, Germany - Olavius geniculatus... ... | reverse complement strand
AACCGTATTTGATAACGCCGTTTACCGCTTGTCGATATCTCTATCCAGTTTAGAGATATTTGTGGTCAAACTCGAAAGTTGTCGTAAAACGTACTAAATTTTGGACGTTTTTTGCCCTCCTAAATTTTAAGGGGGGGCGGTGCCCCCAAATTTCGTACTTGCGTTAACACCCCCACCTAGAGGCACGTCAAGTACCAAAGTTTCGTCGGGCTACACCCCATAACTCTGAAGTTATAATGGCTCATTTATTCCATTTTAAGCCAGTTTTTGACCCCCCCTCTTTGAAAAAAAATTGTAAGGGGGGCCCCCGTCCCAGGTGGTGGTGCGCTAGTAAAACTTGGTCATTCTCTAGCGCGTGTAAAAATTTGGGGCGCAGCACCCCCTAGGGGCCGAAATAGGGTTTTCCAAAAAATGCACTTTGGGTGGGTACGATTCAACATCGAGATCTCCAAGGTCACTGGACCAAACTTCACCGGACTTGTTTCGCGTAACGCAAGAGGAATCGCGGTAGACGGAATGACTATCCGATTTTGAATATCTTAATCCGTTACGGAGATATTCGCCGCCGAACTTCGAAGTCGTCCGAAATCGGGCCAAATTTTGCATGTTTTTGGCCCCTGAAATTTTTTTTGGGGTGCGCCCCCCCGAAATTTTGGACCGGCATTATAAAATAGGGCGTAGTACTGACCATCGTGCAAAATTTCACGCCGGTCGGCCCACGCATCTCGGAGATCTCGCGAGGACAAAAAAAAAATCTGCAGTAAAACTTAAGTCCGCTTCCGCAAGCTATCGCTTACGGGCGGACTAATAAATAATATTTTCTTCACAACCCAGGAAGTAACATAAATCCCCACATTATCGCACGTACGTCCCGCGTCAAAAAAGCGACAGTCGGCCGACCAGAATTGGCACACAGCTGAGCCAAAGTCAACAGATAGAACGAAACGGCAACGTCTGTTGATCTCGCTGAGTTTAATGATTGGCTTAACGCCAAGCGCGCGCCAGTCAATAAATTTCGCTGATTTTTACATTTCTGGCCGACCGTTAGGTCGAGTCTTTGGCACTATATGTCGTCTGGCTGTCTGTCGTCGTCGTACTCGTCGTCTGTAACACAAGTATTGTGGCTAAACCGTACGTCGTAGGAGTTCGGCGATGGTACCGTTGGATAGGGAAATGACGAGTTTCTATCAGCTGTCAACTCAATAGTAACCATGTTTTTTCTGCAGCGGTTTGGCCGCAATTTTGAATGCAAAGTTGCTGACTGCAGCCAATCACCCACGTGCCCGAATTACTGTATCGTATGATAGTGTTGGTTGTAGCGTTCGATGTAGCAGCCTCATCATAGCGTGTAGCCTATGGGACTGCAGTCTCTGGGAAATCGCTTTCTTTACGCGATTCTACGTCGGACGCTGGCCTTCGGATATTGGCGGTACGGTCGGCCTACCCTAGCGTTAGCTGGGCTTTCTGTTTACGTCTGGAATGTGTTTGAATCGCCAGTACAATTAAAAGGCATTCTAAAAGGTGATTATAGGTTTTTGCTTTCCTTGCATGTTCGACGATAATTTTACTAAATATTTTATGCTTTTATGTTTTATACGTACGACAAGTATCGTAGTTAGGCGTATATCATAATCATGCACGTATGATTGGAAAATATCATTCGTAATATACGAATATAAATGGTATTGTGATCAGGCACAACATCTACGAGGACAGTTTTGTCCAGCTGATCGGCGAGGGGTACATAGAAACGGTCACCATTGATGACGTCAGCTGCTCCGATGACTTTGATCTTTCCCTCATTCCAGCTCCGGCTTCCATCGGCGCCGGGGAAGAAGGTACAGCTGTCACCACTGCAGACGACGAAGAAGACACCCCAGGTTGATTAATTATCAGTAATTACAAATAGATTTATGAAAAATATGATAAATTTATTTTGTTTCAATAATTGGTGCTGTTTAGACGTTTAAGGTTTAAGGGTGGAGTTCGGCTTTTGTTGGTGCGGCGACGGCGGCGTGTTGTCATGAAGACGGCTTTTCGATCATGCCTACTCGTTAGGTTATAGACGTTTCTTAGGACTGGGCCGCTCTACAAATTTGCCGATTAATTGATTGATTGCCTAAAAAGGTCACATGATTTAAACTCTATATAGTAAATCCACAAATTTGGGTTTTTGCTAAAATTTGGGATAAAACGTCGTTAATTTTCCTCGATTGCAGCGGCATCACGTCGTGGGTCATAAAAGTAGACGAGGCAAAAAGTCGCAACTTTCCGACAGTGGAGATTATGGGTGCTCAAAATTTTGATTTTGTCACTGAATTTTCTGAAAATAGAGTTCTCTTTACCCCTTGCCCAAATTTTGCATTTTGGACGACAATTTCCCCCCAAAAGATTTCTTGATAGTTTTCCCACAGCCAAAAATTTAGTGGGCGCAATAATTGTTTCCCCTGAGCACGACGCCACTAGCCACCTGGCGAATAGAAAAGAAAACTGAGTGATTCATTCTGCCTTTCCTTTTACCAGATTACTTTGGACTTGTCATTGTGTGTAGTGCCTCAGTGCGGCGTGGTGCAGTTGGGTCGTTGTAACGTGGGTGAAGCAAAGACCGCCTCACTGACTCTAACCAATCATTCCGACACGGAGAGCGTTCGTTTTCAATGGCCGCTGCATGACAACGTCAGTTTCTCACCACGAGTTGGTCATCTGCACCCACGACGCAGCAAGGTCTGTCTTTCCACTGATCGACAGCTAACCAAAACAAAAAGCCCAGCTGTCGCTAAGGTAGGCCGACCGTACCGCCTATACCCAAAGGTCATGGCAGCGTTTGATTTCCGGCCGCGGAAAGAAAGCGATTTCACCCGAGTGAATACAGTCACATACACGTTATGGTGACGCTGCTATATCGAACGCTACAATCAGCGCTAGGATACGGTAATTCGGCGCACGTGCATGATGGCTGCGGGGACTGAATTGAAATTTTGAGCACCAGTAACTTTTTCTGTCGGGAATTTGCAATTTCCTGCTTTGCCTAATTTTGTGTTACTCATGACGCCGCTTTTTCTGTTATTGAGTTAGGTGCTTTTATGAGATTGACGGACGGACGGATGGACGGACGGACGGACGTGCAAGACACATAATGTGGCCGATAACTTAAGTTAATTATGTGGGCTGTTTGCAGCGTATCGTGTTGTCGTTGTTGTCGGACGAGCCGTGTAATTTCTGCGCTGAGCGGCTGGCGTGCACGGTCACTAAGATAATGTACGCCAAGCCGCTTGATCAGATCTGTGACTGGGACGACCGAGTTAAAGTTATCAGATGGGTCGACGCAGAGCCCCCTTCTGACAGGTTTGATATTTTGTAGCTTTCATCCAGCTAGCTTCATGCTAGGCAGATAGTGACGTGGTCGAGTGTTTATCAGGAATGGGGTCTTGGGGATACCGTTAGGAAAATATAATGGCAACCTTGCCTTTGTCTTCGAAGGTCAAAGACCACTCCCGTCGACGCTTTGGCCTCTAGTCACTTGTAACGATTGTGCTCTGTGCAATAAGATTCTGCTGATTGTGTGAAAATGTCACTGAAACTTTTAAACTACATTACATTAAATTACGTGAAAAATTTTTAACGTGGCCTAAGTAATATGTATACCTCAAGGTCCACAAATAAAATTGCAAGTTACGACAAACTATGTATGACTGTCTAGAAATCATGACAGTGTGTCACGCGCGACATTGTCTGGTGGTCTGACAAACGTCCACGACACGCGGAAAGTAGCGGCATAGGGCAATTCAAAGGCGTAGGGTAATTCACACGGACACACTGTGTTAATCACCAAAGATGGGTTCAAAGCCGGCATTTTTAGGCCAAGGCCTAGGTCAGTGATCTACGAGGCCAAGGCAAGTTCTCGAGACCAAGGCCAAGACCGGTAAGTAAGTAAGTAAGTATAGTACATATAAAAATTTTGTACTGTGCATTAAAAGCCTGCTTAACTTTGTTCCAACCGTAATAAGCCATAGTATCAGCATGCCTGATTAACGGAGCTGCTATATGCCAGGCCCGTTTACTATACTTGGAACGGTCTAGTGGTTGATGTCGACTCGTAACTTTCAGGTTACAGTTCGGTTCTCACTGCCGGTCATTTGCAAGCAATTTTGAGCAAGTTGCTAACCTACTGTGTGCTCAGGCCAACTCAGCTTTCTACCCTGCGTGGGACGGGAAATGAGTAGTAGCTCACGGCGAAGTCACACTAGTCACTAGGCGAAGGCCTAGTGACTAGTGTGGCTGTTTCGGGCGGTAGTATGTGTGCTAGCTGCAAACCGCGGGTCCAGTTGTTTGTTTACGCGGGGAGTGGATGGCTGCATAGTGCGCTGCGGTATCATTTAGCTCATGCCAATCAGCTGCCACTTCCAAGATTGTCAGAGCGTTTCTGGAGTCCGTCTCATGTAAGAATCGTTATAGCAAGTACTGGACTTTACTTTTACCTTTATCAATACAGATGTGTCCGTATACGCGCGTACGTTGCGTATTTTCATACGCGCATAGTAGGTACGTGCGTAGTCGCTATGTGACTGCAGTGCGGCTGCCGAGACGTGTGCTGGTTCAACGGAAGCCGGTTCAGTGATTCCGATGGAACACGAGTCTTTGACATTAGCCACTCGCAAGCGCTCGAGCTCGCTGAGGGATCGTACCAGCTATGTGGCGCCGTCCCAGCCGCAGGGACAGTCCAAGAACTCTTCACAGAATCCGATGTCCACCATCCCGTCGTCACCGGAGATTTCAGCCAGTCCGCAGACACCGCCGCTACCCTCAAACATGCACATTGTAAGCTCATAGCATCGGGTAGTTTAGTACTAAATGCTCTTATCTCTAACTGCAGTGTCTGGAGTGTTATACCCCACTGGCCTCTAATACTCAACATTTTAAGATTAGGCCTACCTTGTCTGGAGGATATTAGGGAAGATTATTAGAACTTTTGTTGTTGTTACACATGCACTCCCAGAATAGTCAGTTCGTACAATTTTAGGCTTAGGTCGATTTTTTGGTTACTTTCTGTAAAGATTGAACGTGCGGTTTTATTATTGTAAAGGTTAAACTTTCGGTTTTGTTATTATGTGTTTGTGCGCATTGCCTGGAAAGGTCTCCCCAAAATGACCTATTCTGTGTCAGGAGAGACGTTAAACCCTACTCACTCACTCACTCACTCACTCCGGAGTGTTAAACATGCGCATAATTTCACTCCACTCAAGCGTGACGACTGAGCGTCTCACGTTTATATATCACACACGTGCGTCCAGGAAGCACACGCCGTCGATCACGGCCATGAAAGAAGGACGTTTCAGCAAGATACACTCGCATAATACACCGTAGACTGTATTGAAACGTCGTACTTGTTTCATGGCTGTGATCGACGGCATGTTCTGCCTGTGACACAAACAAACGCGAGACGCTACCAGTCGTCACGCTTAGTGGGGTGAGATTATGGACATCTGTGTCAGGTAAGAGCTAACAAAAGTGTTATCTCATGTGGCAAGTGACGTTTTGTGGCTTTAAGATGGGTTTACCATAGACAAATGTAGATACGTTTAACGTTTTCTAGGCCTAGTGTGACTGACTATGGCGGTGCTATGTCTGCTGGCTGCACCACATGTCCAACTGTTAAACTGTTCGCTGACAATATGGGCAACAGATGACCGCATAGTGCGCTGTGGTGTTATTAGTTCATACCAATCAGCTGCCACTTCTGAGACTTCTAATCCCGAGTCTGAGTCATGTAAGCAGCGCTATAGCAAGTACCGGACCTCTGCCTTTTTCGTCTTCACATCTCTAGCCTGTGTTGTTGACGTGTATGTCAGGTGGTGCCTAAGAAGAAGCTGGTTGAGAGTGCTCCTGAGCCTTACCACGTGGAGATCTTCCTGACGCAGCGTGACATCGACCTTTGGCTGTGTGCTGTGGTTGACTACTGCCGCTGTGAACTCGCAGAGCAGAATATTCACTTCCGAGACACGCTCATGTTTCAAGCACGCGTCTACAAGTACGCATACGTGCTCTGCTGTCTGGGGTGGTCGTGGTAGTGTAGCGGTTAGGACGTCGGACTTGCGATCAAGAGGTTGTGGGTTCGACTCCCGGTCGGGTCGCTGTCAAGTGGTTACTACTCAGATGGGTGACTGTTTGTGGACAGGTAAACCATCTCGGTATATAACTAACACCAAGGTCAACTCAGCCTTCCATCCCTCCAGGGTAGGCAAGTCGTGTACCGGCTTGTCTGGATGGTGTTAAGACAGGGCGCAGTTCACCCGTGTAGGCGACAGCTAACACTTTGCGATCTTATATGGCAGGTGATGCTCCGTAGCTCTGTGATGGGTTTCCTGTCAATAGCCATACACTACAGGGTGCGGCAAAAAAATAGCTCCTACAGTTTTTCGCCGTATTTTCAGCACCGTTTGGAATTTTAATTTGATATTTTACAGGTTTATTTAGTGAAACGTTCTACATTTAACTGCCAAGTTAAATATGATTCTGTTGAAAAACGATGAAATTGTAGGCTTTTGAACATGACCGCCTACCGATTTTTTACATTAAAAAATGTTCAAGCTAAAAATGCTATTTAATTTTTGAAAAAAACTACATGTTACTGCTGATGACGTCACAGTGACGTTTTGATAAACTGTAATTTATGTTGTTTATAAATTATCACTAAATTATCGTTCCTTTAAAGCAATCGCCGGCTGCCCACCGGACTCATCTTCCAGTAGGACGGTGCGTCAGCACACACAACGCGCAATGCCACGCAGCGCACGTAACTGGCTGCTGGCCAGCTGTCCAGATTTCACCACCAAAGACCAGTGGCCTCCACAAATTCGCCCAATATAAATCCAATGGACTATAACGTATGGGGTGCAATGTTGGAGGGTTAACGCAAGCTTAAAACAAAGCCGAAAACAATCGCTAAACTCAAGGAATCGCTTCAGGTTATCTGGGGCAACCTACCACAAGGACCGATTGACAAGACTGTGAAAGACTTCTCAAATTAAGCGACTGAAGGCTTGTGTTGGAGCTGGCGGTGGACACTTCGAACATTCACAGTGACAATGGAATTCTGGCGTCTGATCATTAGTTAACTGTGTTGTTTGACTTGTTTCAGTGATGTTGTTGAACTGGTGTTGTAGGTTGAACATTTTTTAACCCTGAAAAATCGGCAGGCAGTCATGTTAAAAAATCTATAACTTTGTTATTTTTTAATGGAATCAAATTTTATTTAACATTTCGCCGTAGAGCAATTTCGGAAATAAAACTGTAAAATTTCAGGTTAAAATGCTTAACGGTTGCTGAGACCCTGTACACCGTCTTTACCTTGTTCCTGCGTGTGTTGAAGGTTATCGCTGAAGAACACGGGTCTGGTGGATCTGGAGTACGACTGGCAACTGGTGCCGCTAGACCAGCAGTCTGCGCTCGACATAATGTCTGGGGTGGTAGGAGCGCTTCATCCTTCGTCTGCTGATGCGCCCCCTGCAGTTCTAGCGCCACCAGTAGTAGAGAGTGCGGCCAGTGGGGTTACTGCTACAAGTGCTGCTCTGCCAAATGCTGTCGTTGCGACAGGTGGATCGAACATTCAAATGGCCGCCGGTGCATCTTCGTTGCGTCCTGATGCAGCAAGTCAGTACTCATCTTTCTAAACTAAACCGTAACTTCCCCGCCGGAAAGTTATGGTGAAAATCACTGACGAGAACCATGAAATGCGGATGTCACGGGGGGGGGGAAGTTTCGGGCCCTCAAACCATTTTGACATATCAAGGTGATTGATTCACAGTCCGTGACAAGACACGGGAAATGTTCGCGACAGAGTCCGCGGAAAAGTTTCGGTGAAAGTCGCAGACGCGGAACATGAAAGTCGGCGGACTTTGTCGTGAACTTTGTCGCAAAGTCGATGTAATAGAATTTGGGCTTAAGGAGCGTACATAGCGACAGAACTGAATTGAACCGAGGTGACGCAAAACAGAACAAAATGAAACGAACTTGACAATGAGTTTATTTCGCACAATTGCGGCTATAAAGATAGCCGAATAGCTGACTAAACATCACAGTCCGCAAATGCATAATAACAACGAGTCCATAAGTGCAGAGGAGTAGATAAGTGCACATGATAACAATAATAGTTTATAATAAAAACAAAAATACAACTCGAGGTATAGGTGGAATTACGAGGGGCATTCAAAAAGTTTTGCAAGTCGATATGTTAGACTGAAAAACTTTTCATAATTTATACACTAATAAAACGCATGTTTCTCTTAAACATGTATGAGCCTAAAGCGGATATGACGTCATTGTAATGTATGACGTCATAGAACGTTAAACAGGAACGATTTAGTGTCAGCGCAAACGGCGTAAAATTGGGCTTGCTGTTGCATGATATTTCTTCAGTCTATCGTCTGATTTTTCAACACAAGGCCCTAGGACATGTGATTTTGTGAGAGCTCTAACAAGTACGTCCATGAATTTCTTATTTGCGAATATATATATTTATGTAAACAACTGTTCAGTTTATATACAGTGTAAGGGTGACATCGTAGTTGTAGATATAAAACAGCACAAATCACAATTTAAGAATTCAAACTTAACCATTACACAGTCAGCAAAGTTTTTCTGACATTGTGTAATGGTTAAACAATTTTCACAAAGTACAACTTGAAGAACCCAGATTTGTGGGTGCCTGGGAGCGAGCCTTGAAGATCTTCCTTAAATCCGGCAGTGCCCGGCACTGCAGCCCAATTCCAAAGTTAAAATTATCCTGCAAGCTGTTCGCAACTCTGGCTTTGTACAATACGACCACCTTACATGCAGCAGAGATTTGACTTACAGTAACTATTATTTTTTTCTAAATTTGAAAAAATTTCTTTGTGGTGTCTGCTATCCAAACAATGAATGACTCAAGTCTGTGGTAGAAGCCTGGCTGGAGGGACCGATATAAAACGCCTTATGACGTCATAGGTTACAATGTCGTCATATCCGCTTTAAGCTCATATGAGTTCGGAAAAAAAATGTGCGTTTTATTGGTGTATAGATATTGAAAAGTTTTTCAGTCTAACATATCGAGTTGCAAAACTTTTTGAACGCCCCTCGTATACAGGTGATTGGTATTTACTGAGGGCAAAATTTATAAATGATTGAAACTTTTCGTTTGTGAGGATGGGCGAGAGAGAGGTGTGCTGGCAGTTACAGAAGTGTTGCGAGGGGGTGGGAGGAGATGATGGAGACATCAAGTCGAATTGCACATTTTTAAATGAAATGCAATCAAATGAAAGCGAAGCCGCAACGCGCGGCTTTCATTTCACTTATTTACTTCGTTTTGTTTCGCATCGTGTCGTCGCAGTTCAGTGCAGATTTGTTGCTTCAAACACGCCTTTAGAAACACCAACAGTTTGCGTCAGCAGTCTGAACCGACATGTTTTAGAACTTATTTCTAATAAACTCTATGCCTATATCGTTCTACTTCCATCCGCTGCTTTTTTTGCTGTCTTTCTGCATGTAATTTTATGTTTATTGACGGTTTTCTCTTAGCGTAGACACGGTCTTAAGAAGGCCAAACCACTATGACAGCATGCTTAAGGCCGAGACCGCGGCCGAGGCCAAAATTGTGGTCTTGAGACCACTTTTATCTCGCGAATTTAACTTCTTTGCTGTTACAATGCAGCGTTATGGCGTCAGTGAAGTATATCGAGAGCAAAATGGCAAAACAATGTCTGTTTTTGATGACATTTCAAGACTTTATATACGCAGTTTATTTTTTCACCCAGTGTTGTTAATGTTCTAGTGAAGTTTGTTAATAACGAACACACAGATTTGCTTGCTATATTTAATACTGTAAAATGTGAATAAATAAATCAATATTCAACTGACATTTTGATAAACTTTACCGTAGCTTGTAGTTAAGATGTTTTGTCGTAGATAGCTCTAGATAGGCGTACAATGTTTGACTCGATGTGCTGTGAACGTAATTATAGAAGCAGCCGAGACAAGTCCACGACGAGCGTCTGGTGTAATAACGAGCAGTCGTCAGATCTCAGCGGCAGGCGTTAACAACACCACAGCTTCACCCCTCACAGCCGCACAGCAACCGTCACCAGCCGGTCAGTAACCTATGTCACAGCTGCGGAGCGTCACCTGCCACATAGCATCACACAGTGTTACCTGTTACCGGACACAGGTGAACGCCCCCACTTTAACCCCAGCCAGCAGTACTCGGTTTTCCCTGGATGGTTAGTAGGCTGAGTTGACTTTGGTGTTGGTTGTATACCGAGATGGCAGATACCCCAAAAACCCACTTAAACCTTAATTTTAGTTTTTTGTTTCACTAATAGTGAACAGTTTTCTACAGCTAAATTTTTGAAGCATTTTTTATCTACGAATTTGGAAATGTTATATTTTTGCTATGTTCGTGGTTTGCAAACAGAAACTTATATGAATCAAAAAACTAAAAGCCTGTACACAATAGATTTATCAAAAGCCTTTGATAAAGTAAACCACCATGCACTGTATATTAAACTTATGAAACGTTACATACCAGTTAAACTCTTGGACTTGTTAGAAAACTTAATATCGGTCTGTT
>Ga0056128_1012052_pt1 | contig 10601 bp, 9 predicted proteins | sample WorMetLIZISLAND2_FD_71113 | JGI IMG/M metagenome (GOLD analysis project Ga0056128, IMG submission 71113) | Marine gutless worms symbiont microbial communities from Max Planck institute for Marine Microbiology, Germany - Olavius geniculatus... ... | reverse complement strand
TGTTTCCAATATGAATAATTATAGCGGTGTATATATATATACACCGCTATAATTATTCATATTGGAAACAGGCAATTCAGTACAGCGTCGGAGCAAAAACCATTCACCTAAACTGCTTTAAAACTAAATAAGCTGCAAAATATGAATACATTATTACAAAAGAACGATAATTACGACAGCGATGAGAAAAAAGTTGCAAAAAGTTTGCACGGACGAGGAATCAAACCAGAGACCTTTCGCGCAGCAGATGCACACGCTACCAGCACAGCTGCTTCGATGGAGCTATTTATGGAGCGCCTCCACCAGGACTGAAAATAAAATGTGACGTCAGTCCGGCCCGGACTGAAAAAATTTTTTTCGAGCTGTGGCACCACAACACTTGACAGCACGTGATGCGCCTCCAACTTCTGTACTTTGCCAAAATGTGTCATGCAAAACACAAAATAACTGTGAACAGCAATAATATTATAAACAGATACATACTGAAATACTATACGCTCAATATCAAGCCAGAAAACCCTATAATCGGCGCAATAACAAATGTAAACAAAACCAAAATTGCCATAGAATATATAATGCCAGCACAGTGGTTAGAGAAGTGCCAACTCCAACATTTTGCTACTCGACTCGAGGGTAAATTCTACTCGAGTACTTTTTAGCGAATTTACCATAGCACAACAATACAATCATCATTATCTTTATTATCATCATTTGGTACAGTAAGCAAGATGCTTGTTTGACCGATTTTTGCGTGTTAGCAAATTAAATAGTTATCTTTGTTATCATCATTTCACACTATGTTTTTGTCTAAATTGTTTGTCAAATCGCCTTTGAAACAATTGATAGTTGGTGCCATAACCACTTTTTCTAGGAGGTTATTTTATAGGTTTATTGGTTTACTACCCGGTACTGTGCTACAGAAGTTCTGTCGCATGACGACACATTTTAGTTATTTTTCAACCACGTATATATCAAAACGTCAAAAATGACGTAATTATAAATTATTGTTATTGCTGTGATAATAAGTGAAACACGTTGATAAATGCGTATAAATAATATAAAAGTTTTCGAAATGTTATGTCGTTTTATACGTAGAAATTTTTTTTAAATGTAAGAAATTGACCTAAATATCAATGTATTTGTATTTTTGTATCGTATCTGTCTGGTCCAATGGCGGACGAGTGCGCTGGTCGTCACTCGTCAAGTGTTTTTGCACAATTTAATTGTAGTGATTAGTTTCTAACGAATACATGGACACGACTCGATTTTTTGCTATAGAATGTGAGTTTGTCGTTGGATCGATAGTGGTGCATGTGGAACGCGCCCATGCTCTGCTGCTGCTGCTTAGCCTGTAATAGTGGCCCACTAGCCCTTCTGTCTAGACAGTTAGTCGGGTGGATGAATTAGTTGATGTCGGTTTGGTTAATGTGACTGTCTGTCTGGACATTTTTCACTTATTTATGCTATATAGTAGTTAAGAAATGCGACTTGAATGAGAGCGAGCCATAGGCCAGCCGCAACGATGCTTCTTGGTGCTCGCGTCGACGTGGTACGACGTGTTTTATCTAGAGCTGTCTGGGTTTGTTAGGAGTAGCAAATGATCGATACTGTCTGCGTCTGTGCAGCATTGCTTAGACATACCCCCTCCCACGTAATCCGATTATAACATCAGGTGAACGCTTACCGTGCGATTGGTGGTTAATAATTGCGTCCATTTGTCGTGAAGTAAAGGCATTGCTGATCAGGAGCATTTGTCTGGCAGACGAGACCATGACAGGAATGTTTTTTTAAATGATATACAGTATACACGTAGTAGATTGCATTAAGATGATTTAATTTGCCAGGTGGCAGCACTAGTCTATCCAGCAATGGACAAAATTGACATGGCTGCAGCCGAGAGCATTTAGACTTATTGAGCTACAGAACTTGTGTCGTTGCTTTCGGTTGAGTTTGTTATTGTCATTAAAGTAAACTTAATTGTGCGTGTGTGTAGGGTGATACAGTGTAGGACATTGGAGTGTCGTCACTAAGTGATGTCTGGTGATAAACCATCATGCCGTCATTCATCGTCATCGGCAGCAGCTGCTGGAGCTTCATGTGATGGAAAATCCACATCATCATTATCATCAACACAGTTTGCGACCAGCTATGAGGTGAATTTTCCGCCATCAATCCCAATTTCACTAGATGGCGAGGAAGGTGCTTATGCATACACGCAGCATCTATTTCAGATTAACTCTGAGACAAAACCAGAATGTTATCAGCCACCACCAAACATTACAATACGTCGCCGGCTTTCCAGTGATTACGACGATGTGCTTGGAGCACCATTCCATTCTTCATCATATACATCTGTTGAATCGACGCCAAAGTTAAGATGGCCAGCACACCAGCGGTCTGAGAGACGTTATGTGAGTGACGCGGAGTACTTTCACCCATGTCCTCCGTTTACATCTCCACGGAAAGGTGATCCTCTTCCAGAACTACCACAACGGCGTAGTAGGGAGTTTGCAAGCTCAGCAGAGTACGCGGGCACCTCGCTGTTTTCAGCATGGCGGTCTTCGGCAACTTCAGAGTCAACATCAGCTCCAGTCCTACCCACAAGACACCATCAGCCTCGCAGCAGCAGTGCCGACAGTGTACGAAGACTTGTGAAGTTGAAACGGTTTTTCGTGAGGAAGCTTGGTGGCCGTGTCCCGCTACTGAAGCAAGAGTCACTCGCATCTCAACCGACTGCTGAGGCATCTGGTCTGCTCTGTGACAAGTTGGAAGGTACAAAGGGCCTTGATCAGTCGGTTGTCGGTGAATCTCCGTGGGACCTCCCACCCAACTATGTTGATATGATATTCACACGAGATCCAGTCACCAACGAAAACCAGAGTGATGTCGTAGAAAGCGTGTCACAACTGGAAATTCGCAAAGTTTGAGTTGTTGTCAATTATATCTCGTTTTAACTAGTCTTGTCATCATTGTTGAAACAAATTTTCATGTTTTTAAGCTGTGTTTTAGCATAAGCTGTAGGTAATACAAATAAATTACATAGCATCGCTGATAAAAAGCATGGGTTACATTTGATCAGCACTGGGGATGTACCGTATCCTATTTGAGTTTTTAAAAAGCAACTGCAGCCAGATTTGGCCGGCTTGGCATCCTCAAATGTGGCATATTTGGAAGAAAATTTTATATATTTTCAGTAGGTTTGATTTCGTAAAACCTTGATCAAATATTAAACACAACATAACTTATTCCAGTCCTAACATGAAGCTAGAGATTTACACATTTAATGATGCAATGCGATTAATGCAGCAAGGTTGAAATGATAATAGGTTCAGACTAGGTTCAGTGGTTTGTTAATTTTAGCTTTTTAGCTTTAAATTTGCCACATCTGGAAATTCAGCCAAAAAATTTTCCTCAGTATGATTTGGCTGCTAGATTTGCTAGATGCCAGATGTTCTGGAGCTATACTGAAATCTGGTACATCCCTCATAAGCCCCATGCATAGTTTTGCTTCCAGTGGATATCATGGTGTACTGTAAATACAAGGTGTCGCTCGGTAACTACTGATACATGCGGTGGCGGATTCAAGGGGAGGGGCAGGGGGCGGCCACACCCCGTATTGACCGGATGCATCTTAAAACAAGGCAAAAATTTTGTACCAAAGTGCATCATTTTTGGATAAAATTTTCTGGGCAGGGGCTATGCCCCCTCCCCATGCCCCACCATTTAACCTTCCGCCCCCTTATTCTAAACTTCTGGATACACATTATGAGAGTTCATCACTAGCACGTATTTGCAGTGAAGGCATAAACGGTGATGGAAAATAGAGGTCAGTTTTGGTTAGTATTGTGCTAATGACATGTTTTCGTGTGTGATACTTCAGCATAAACCATTGTTACACCGTTTCTGGCTAAATGTGGAACCATTGTGAGTAAGACTGTGCTGGTTGTTTTGTCGCCGATAACAGCAGATTGTCATCTGCACAATTGTCACTTAACTAGTCACTGATTGACTATCGTTTGTTTGTTTGTTTGAGTGTCAGATTTTAGCGAATTTGTTGTTGTTGTTGTTGATGTTGTTGTTAAGAGAATGTATTTGTGACACTTACTTGGGGCTGGGCTGATGACCAAAGTTTATGGATGGTCTGTTTGACAACTTTGTCTTGCTGAGTTAATATGACAGAGTGCACCGATTTTCAGTTGCAGTGCACCTTGCAGAGATATTGAGACATGTTTTGGTGACGGTCCGAATTGCTTATTATGATGTTGTACAGACTGAAAATGCATCTGTGCTGTTGTATATAGCTGTATGTGTTAACTGAGTGTACTGTCAAACCAACAAACTGGTGTTTTAGTACAAATAAGCAAGTACTGAGTTTGTGACCAGTACGATGCCAAGAGTCAGACATGCAGATACAGCTTCTATTGCTGCTGTCACATTACATTTTCGATCATTTTCATTATCTGCTGGTTATTATTAGTCCCCCAATTGGACTTAGGGTGCCGGGCGGACTCGCGTTGGGCTTTGCCCCAAATTTCTAGTTATTGCTAGATCACCCACCATGCATCTAGCTCACTGATGAAACTAGTTATTAATACTAGCTGCTGAAACATCAGTGGAAGTTATGTTCTCTATATGGTGGCACTATTAGTAGCATTGCTGCACAGAAAGCATCTGCTGAATTGTAACAGGTGGTAATTAACATGGCAATGGCATGATCTCTCCATCTATCACACTCGTGCGCCATGCTAAGTTCAGAATGAGATAGCATTAGGCACAGTCACTGTCTGTGTCTAGTCACTGGTAATGTTGTGTTTAGACAGAGGACCGGTCCACCTGTGAGGAGAGATAGGGAAGTTGGAACCCTGGTCAAATTTGCAGCCAAATCAGCATGGGACTTAACAGCAATGTCGCTTAGTACCAGATGACTTTGGCACTTGTTATTTCTGTTCCATCGTTGCATGTTATATTCAGTTATATCACTATTAATATGGATTGGTCATCTGTTTTGCATTGGTAATATTGTATTGGGAGGTGAATTGTGTTTTATAAGTGCCATTGTCACTTATTTCAGCAACAGTGACAATATTGTTTTTATTTAATTTATTGAAAGGTAAGCACATTTGAGTGTGAGTATCTTGCTGCATATTGCCAGCATATAGTGATTAAGTGATCATATATTCTGCTGCAAAGAATCGCTTGACTTCTGCATGATCTGTATCAGTGCTTATAAAACAACTTGCAAAGAACCACACAGCCAGAACCCAGAACTAGGAAATGACCTGAACCTTTTTTGTTCAAAGTAGCATTTAAGATGACCCATTTAGTCTCTGCTGTAATATGATTTTTGCCATTCTGTTTATGATTATGGCTTGTATTTTTGTAGTCAGTCATTTCACTCATTTGCTCGGTAACATTGTGTCACAGGCCTTGATAATATTGTCTCCCATCATTTTCTCTGGCAGTATGTCTGTGTGTACTCTTGTCTCTCTGTCTGCTGAGCTATCTGTCTGTACTTCTGGCAATTGTTTACCGGTGTCATACGGTACCATACTCGGTGCAGGCAGCATGTAAAGGTGTAATGAATTGCCTCCATCAATAACCGAGATTATGTTTTTGAGTCTTGCTCTTTGTCAGTCCACTTACATGTCCACTAGCTTACAGTACACAAAAAACCTTTGGTCAGATTGTGATGACTTTAAGAGTGATGAAACACGATTCAAATTTTGATGATGAGCCAGATTTTTATCACCATCTGGATCCAGGAATTAAAAAAATATAAATTTTAAAATGCATATTCACAAACAGTAGCTAGAAACCAGAGCCTGTAGAAGGACCCTGCCTTACATATGCTCAAGGACTCGAGTTGCGTGTGAAAACAATTTTAGTTTTTTCATGTTTTCAAAATATAAAGTAAGAAAGCATGTGGAAAGTTTTACCCAAAGTGGACAAGTTTATTACTTTTCATTAATACACAGTAATCTGTGATGTATTGCGGCCTATCAAACTTCATTTTTTGCATAGACGACACAAACTGTATCTGATTTTTGTGTAATGAAATTTTAGCGGCTTCCATATAACGTCCAAAAGCCAAAAGTGTTTCAGCTTCAAAGGTGCTCTCCACTTCCTTGACCCCTTAACCAGGAGCTCTGTACCTGCACCCTCCCCCAGACCCTCGTTATAGGCTCGTGCTACCCAAGGCCAGTGCTTATCCATAGACAGGTCATCCGACAGATTAGGCTGCTGGGAATCGGGCCTATGGGCGCCATGTTGTTTACATGTGAATATTTGCTGAATTAGAAACACATTTTTGGAAATATCTCGAAAACGGTGCACCGGAGCTCAAAAATTCCACACAAAAAATGCCCTCTTACTAAGCTCCTGCCTCGAAATTCTTTCCTTTAAAAGATGGGGTCAAAAAATAAATATTCTTTGCTAAATTTAAATATTCTATGGTAGACTTTCAATGGGTACAACGAAAAAAAACAAAATGGCGTATGACCTGTCTAATAAAGAAGAACACCGGCCTTGGTGCTACCATGCTCTCCACAGGGTCAGTTGTATCCGGGGGGTGGGCTCCAACTCTTTGGCACCGGCACTACTAGTAATGTATGCTGTATTTGGTGTATTTGGCAGGATTTGTCTGCTGGCAACTAAAATGGGTTTCATCATAGTTGAACACAAGATTGGCTTTTAGATTATAATACGGCAATCAGTCCTTAACATCCCACCTGATGTGATACTTCACATTACCATTGATGGTAGTTTACGTAACGGAATTGAAGTTGGGTCGTGTGTGTGAGTACTTGTTTCAGTATTCAAATAACAGATTATCAGTAAGCACAGCAGTTGAAGAGAGACCTGTATGGAATAAGAAGTATTCGTGAATGAGGCTGTAGAACATATTTTGGTAGCTGAGACATTGCATTGACTTTTCTGGATGTTGTGATATTTTATACATTGATACCGGTTATCGAGAACACATGACCGTGTATGTGTTAACTCTGCACACGTTGCTTCAAGTGTCTGCTGAATGGTGGCAGAACATGCTTAGAGCTGCTTGTACCTTTTTACCACAATCATCATTGTCAGAATCAGTTGCTTGTTTTAGTGAAAAACCTCTATTTTAGCTTACTTTCAGCAACTATAATCACTGTAAAAAGCCAGTTAGTATTAATCAGTAGCTTTTTTAGATATTCTGCTATGCACAGATGACAAAAACTGTCAATGTAATATCATAAGCATAGTATCTAAGGCTGTAAATCATAGGTCTGAAGGTCATGGTCAAGGACAAAAGGCTTAAAAATGGTAGAACCACTGGTTTTTCTGGCTAAACATACACTGCAATTGTTATAGCAGTTCAAAAAAAGTAAACTAAAGAAGTTGATGTATTTACAACATCAGTAAAGAAAAAGTCAATAAATTGCAGTCTAATTAAAAACACCATAAAATCTGTTATTTATCTGTCTGGCAAAGTTGTGATATCTAGCAAGTGAGCTGTAAATGAGAGATGCATGTTGTTGTGTGTTGAAGACATAAGCCTGCATTTGCTGTTGACGTTTTGCAAATGATGGTAATTGAATAGATCATTGTTGTGACTGTTGTGTTACTGTGAATTCTGCCAAACCACTGATTGCATTTCTTGTTGGCACAGGAAGCATTGGTTTCCTCCCCCCTATTTGCAGTTTGCAGACCTTCACAGTACTTTCAGTGGTCCCTCGGAATGACAAGAGCAGTCAGTATTAGTAAAGATTTCCATTTTATAGGTCGGTGTTTTTGTTTGCTGATAAGCACACTGTGTGGGTTAAATTTGTTCTAAGTTACTGATGTACTTAATGTTGTGCTGCTGTACTTACTGCCCCTCGTCCTCCAAAAGACAGCATCCTGACACTGATGACTGTCTGGAGGATAAGACGGAAGATTATTAGAACTGCCATTACTGTTAAGTTACATATGCACACTAAAGTTGGCAGTTCTCACAGTTTTAGGTTTAGGTTGTTTTTAGGTTTTGTGTTTCATAAAGCTTAAACTTTCTGTAAATGCTAAACTTTTTGTTTTGTTACTATGTGTACGTGCATTGCCTGGAGAGGCTGTTCCCGAAATTACTACACTGCGTCTGCAGGGACGTTAAACCATACTCACTTACTCACTCACTGTCTTTACCCTTTTATTTGATATTACAGCCACTGTTACTGAGCCAAGTACCGTATAACTGCTTCTGTTGCCGTCATTAAACTGGGTGTACGATGTTGTCAGCATAATTATGATTCATGACCTAATACAGTGGTACTGAAAATTTGGGGTTCAACACTGCCTCAGGTCATACGCAAGTAGCCCTGAGCAGTTGCTAAGCTACAGTTTGCTCGTGCCAACTGTCCTACCTTCAATGAAATGGGAAATGAGTGATGACTTATAGGGTGAAGTCAATTGGTGCTGTAGTGTGTCTGCATGCTGCACTGTGGGTCCAGGTGTTTGTTGACACAGGCAGTGGTCGACCATAGAGGTTAAAAGTAAGGAGTAACCTGGGGGCTCTGCATTCCCCCACGTCATATTCTCAGTTCATATACTTCTCCCACCTGTAATCAAGCAACTCTCAGGAAAGTCAGTAAAAGTGGTGCCACCAGCTGTTTTCAGGCTAAAACGGACAATTGATTTCCGCTAGGGCTCCACCAGACTCTGCTGGAGGATTTTGCCAGACATCCTAGGTGCATTTAAAGGGGCACATTTTTAAGGAGAGGGAGAGAAAGGAAAAGGGAAAGGGAAGGTAAAAGGGAGTGAGGAAAAGGTAGGGAGAGGGAAGACCAAGAGCAATGGAAGTAGAGTTTCCCCACCTCTTCAATCCTTCTTTGACCAGTGGTCGGCCACATGATGTGTCGTTATATGATTAGCTCATCCCAATCGACTGCCACTTCCTGAGAATGTAAAGCACTTGTGGCTACAAGCCTGATTCATGTAAGCAGCATACCTGGTCCTTGTACTTGCAGCTAGTTCACTTGTGTTAGTTAAACTTGGAGCTGATGACAGTGGCTTGTTAACTGATGCGAATGTTCTATTGTTGTTGTACAGACATAGTACTGTATTTTTCTGGTACAGTATCAGTTTTTTTGTACTCTGTTAAGTAGCAGGGCTTGTGCCAGTAGGGGAATTGTCTGCTACAGATTTAATATTTTGTGTTAAGTATTTTATTTTGTAATTGTCTAAGAATTTAAAGTGGCAGTACGCTTTGGAAGGCCCATGTACCATCTCAGTTTCAAGCTCTGTTGAATAGCGTAATTGATACAAAAAGTTGGCTTCAAAAATTGTGCCATTTCTATGCATTGCTAACCAGTATGAGGCTGCCATAGCAGCATTGTGCAGATTTAATAAACAGATAAGCCATCCTCATTCCGTTGTAAACTAAAACGTGGCATATCATCAGCATGGTCATAAAAGTGGGCAAATGTTAACTTCATCTATTCGTCATTATCATCATCAGCAAGCCAGGCTATCGTTAGGCTAAATGAAACCCAAGTGATATTTACAAAATATTGTGTATGCTAGATCATTCCGTCATTAATATATAAACATTTCTACCACAGATGCTGTCAGTGCAGATTATGATTGTAATCATTACTGTTGTTGTTGTACCTGTCAATATCTCATCTGCATGCTACAGAGCTAATTGGGTCAGTGTCACTTGTGCAACAGATGATGTGGGGGGGGACTCCGACAACTGCTGTGCAAGTTTGTAAAGTTTGCCACACACATGCTGCACTTTGCTTCTACTGTTCCATGTGGTATTGTGTCACTTGTGCTAGGTTTTGTGTCGTTTTACACTGCATTTATTTTTCTGAATTGAAGTAGCAGATGACGGCTGATGTTCTCCGAGTGTATGGAAATTTTAAGTTGCTTTTACTTCTGAACACAGTGCTGTAGTTGAACAGTCCTTGGCTTTAAGCATCTGTTCGACATCAGCAGCACAAATCATTTTCTTTCTTGCTTACTCCTTGCAGTAACACTTATTGTTGGGTTACATTAGAGTTTGTGCAAATAAAAGAATTTGTAATTGTGTAACCTCGTTGCTGTGTGGATGATGCTGTATGTTAGAAACAAACGGAAATACTGCAAAAACTTCATTAGTACAGTAGCTGCTTTGTATTGAAGTAGTATACATTGTTTCTCACATAAACAGCAAATGTTGCCATTACCCACGCCATGCAACCTAGCAGTATAATAATGTCATAAGTAAAACAGTAGAAAAGTGCAGTGCAGTGTACCACAAATGCAACATCAAAAACTGTGCTATGAAAAAATGTGCCAAATTTTATGGGCCATTTTGTAAAGTACATGTAAAAGTTCTACCATTCACCAATCACTGCAGGAGAATCATGCAAATATGACGGCTTCCATTTTACAAGAAACATGACTTGTTCTCTGTTCACGAATGTAGCTTTTGATAAGTTGCTGTTAATTAAATATAAGAATTTTTATTTTGCTTTCTGTTTTTAATTCTGCATCTCAATATTTAAACCAATCTGGTTTGTTGATTTAAATGACATTGAAACAGATTGCTGCGATGCTGGCTGGTATTGGCTGCAACATAATACTATCACAATATATACTGT